>Ga0265297_10000775_pt1 | contig 88119 bp, 95 predicted proteins | sample Munlanlwell13791_FD_192502 | JGI IMG/M metagenome (GOLD analysis project Ga0265297, IMG submission 192502) | Leachate microbial communities from a municipal landfill in Southern Ontario, Canada - Leachate well 137-91 | ecosystem: Engineered > Solid waste > Landfill > Unclassified | place... | reverse complement strand
CAGGTCACGGTAAATTTTAAACGCATCATCCTTGGAAATATATTTAATTGACAAAACCTTATTGGAATTAACCAGCTCATCGCGGATTTTAAAGATCTCTCCTTGGGGTGTTTTGGTTTGGAAATAAGCCGTTACCTGCGGCCGGGTTTCGACGTGACTGATTAAGCCATAGAGAAAACTAAAGGAAAAAAAGATAGAGATCAATAGGAATAAGGTAAAAAAGAGCACTAAAAAAGCTGAAAGAGATTGGTACGGGGTTCTTCTGATTGAAGTAAAGATGTCTTTCATGCTTCGTAGCCTCCTTTTTTTTGATCCCTGGTAATTTTTCCTTCGCTAAGAACGATGACCCTTTTTTGCATACTGTTAACAATGTCAGTATTGTGAGTGGCAAAAATAATTGTTTTTTTATTTTCAAGGTGGGCGAATATCTTCATAATTTCCCATGATGTTTTAGGATCAAGATTTCCGGTTGGCTCGTCAGCCAGGATAATTTTCCTGTCACCGATAATGGCCCGGGCAATTGCTACTCTTTGCAGTTCTCCGGCGGATAACTGGGATGGGAAAACTCTTTTTTTATGGTTGAGATTAACCAGCTTTAAAGCGCTTTCTACTTCTTCGTTGATTTTATTATTTGAGGCATTGGTGATTTTTAAACTGATGGCAATATTCTCAAAGACATTTTTTTCAGGCAAGACTTTAAAATCCTGGAATACGACTCCTATATATCTTCTTAGCATTTGAGTGTTTTTAAACTTTTTTGAAGACACATTGTAATCGTCAACAGTGACCGATCCACCGGATGGCAATAAATCCCTGAGAATCAGTTTGATGATTGATGTCTTTCCTGCTCCTGAAGGCCCAACCAAAAAAACGAATTCATTATCTTCGATCACAAAAGAAACATCATCCAGCGCAGCGTTGCCTAAAGGAAATTTTTTCGTTACCTTTGAAAAGGTGATCATATTTTTTTACTGAAGAACTTCAACCAGTCCGACATCCATTAGCCACCCGGCTTTTTGTCCTTTGAAAGTCTCACCCCATACTTTTACTTTTTTACCGATATGTTTTGAGAGATCAACTACGGTTGAGTTCAGATAGACGTTTTGCGATTCTCCGCCCGGCCGTTGAAGGTGAAAATTACCTTCCCCATCAATACCTCCTTCGGCCATAATCCCTTCAGCACTATCTTTAAAGGTTTTCCTGTCTGATATGCCTACGGTTTCTACAGTTTTGGTTTTCGTTGAAGGATTATTCTTACTGAAAATTTTATCGTTGATTATTTTGTTAGTAAAGAATCCAATACCGGCCCCCAAAATCAGGGCAACAGAGATGAAAATAAAAAAAGATTTATAAGACAAGCTATCAGTTGAAACATCTTCGATATTATGGATTAAATTATTGTTATTTGTGGTAACCATATGGAATTAGGATAGCAAAAATATCTAAAAAAGACAATTAGAAATAATCAGCAGATAATTTCAAGGACAGTTAGTTCCGGGAGTATAGCTGTATTTTGGTGATACTTTTTCATCTGCAATTGCGCCATCTTTCATTTGACAGGTAACCGTATACGATTCACATTTGTTGGGTGTTTGAATCATTTTAACAACTTCTCCGTAGTTTGACTCTTTGGTTATATTACCGTTTTTATCTTTTATGATAATTTTATAGTTACTATTATAGTTTTCAAGATCCCAGACAAAAACAACCCATTTTTGTTGTGGACCAACTGCCAGTCTTAAGTTTTTAATTTCACATTTTGTACACTTGCACCCTTCGCAATAGGGATTAGTACAGTTTTGACCAAAAGGAGTCCATGACCCCTGTGCATGATGGCAGGTTAATGTTGGTGGCCAACTCATGGGAGATACACATTGACTCCCAATCGTTGTGGAGCAGTAGGTATTTATCGATTGAAGATTAGTATTCTGTACAATCTCTTCTTGAGAACAGGGGGTTGGAGTTGGCACTGGCATTGATGTGTGGATGGCAAGATGAGGATCGCCAAGCAAAGTGATGGAATAGAACCCATAACGATAAACATCATCATTATAATGTGTGGCATTCTGACTAATACTAAAGCTGTTTAATTCCCCAATTCTATTTAATCCGTGGCTAAACATGCCGTGCCAAAACTGTCTGGCTAGTCTTTGACTTACACCATCAGTTGATCCCCAATTAGCCCATCCAGTTCTTGTATTACTTATTAAAGCTACAGCAGCACCTGTAGCAGTTACAAAATGTTCACCAATCGCATCAAAATTCACAAATTTAGGTTCATTTGGATCTCCCCAAGTATAATTTGAATTATCAAAATCAGCAGTATAACAACTTAGTGAATAAATAGTTACATATTTATTATTTACTAAATTGTCAACATCAATATCTTCGCCAGGTTTATTTATAAGTTTCATTACGTGGTCTTTATTTGCATGTCCATAATGATCAATAATATGTATCTGGTTACTATTAATAATACTGATAAGATCTTCTTTAAGCCAAGTATAGTTAGGACTGTCATACATTGTGTGAGCTTGGAAAAAAGGATTACTGGTAAAACCTTGCGTTGTATAGCCATCAGCATTACTACCAAGTCTTATTTGTTCTACGGCAGATGAAGAATATTCCATTATTCCTCCAAAACCCATATGTTCTCCCAAGAAATACGTTGAATGAAGTGTTTCTGTTAGATTGTATTTATAACTAATATTTTTCCTGACAAAGTTATTAACCTCAGTCATTGAATCAACCGGAGCCCGGCCGACAAAAACATCGGCAAAAACATCAACCTGACAACTTTTTCTGTTAATATCGCAGCCGTCTTTTTTCTCACCGAAAACATTGTTATTATCCGAGTCATAACTGCCGTCAAGACAGGAGTAGTAGAGGTCGCTGGCTATGAATTCAGTGCCCATGTTTTCACTATCTACATAGTTATGAAGATATCTTACTGGAACAATCGGATCCTCTGACTCTCCACCAAGGGTGGCTCCATCAGCATCTCCTCCAAGAAGGATATAACGGGTATTCCAATTGGTGTAGGCGTCTTTGATAAAATTCCTGATCTTCTCCGGGTTATCCCGTCCTGGGTAGTTATTATAGATTCCGGTTGGGCCATCAACTGTAACGATTGTTGCTGATGTTCCTCCTTGCTGTTTGTCAATAATGAATTTGGTAAAACCATTATTGGTGTCACCGACGAAGTCAGACCTAGTGATGACTACATATTCGGTAATTGTGTTTGGACTGCTTCCTACTTTTGGATTTGAGTGAGCAGTAATTCTGTCAAGAATTGGATTCTTATGTTTTCTTACTATCCTTTGATTGTCATAACTGTCAAGATTGTCTTTGTTATCAATAATCATTGAAACATCTTTCTTATCTTTGGTACTGGAGCTAAAGGTACTGGCAATGGAGACGTCTTTTGTTTTATCCAGTTTGACATTAAGGGTGATTGAGTCATAGTATGAAAGACTGTTTGTTGTAGGATAATATTCTACCGGGTAAAGATTGACTAAGACAATATTATATCCTTTCATAGTTTGAATTGTATAGTCAGAGTCAAATCTGGTTTGAGGATACGCAGTGTTAAGGGAATAGATTGTTTGATCCGGTAAGGCTGCTTCCATACTGCCATAGAGTTTTTTTAGATCGTCTTCCGGTAGAAGCGGATATGGTTTCTGGCCGGGTTCGATAAGATAATTACCAAGATTAACTTTTTTACCGGCAACAACTGAGATTGAGGCTATTTTCTTACCGTAAGGAATGACAACCTTAGCTGTTTTCATAGGAAGATTGGGTAATCCGGGAGACTTGGCATAGTTTGGCGCATCTTTCATTTCGATATGGGAGTAGTCCGGTGATATCTTGGACTGTGTAATTGTTGGTTTAGTGAAGGTGTATTTGATGGAGATTTCATTGGCGGGAGTTTTAGAAATAGTTTTGGCTTTTGAAGATGTTGTCTGTTTCTTACCAAGATACACGATTGAGATTAAAACAGAGATCAGTAGAAAGAATGAAAATATTAGGATAGTGGTAGGGGTGAGGGGATGATTGTAGTCTTTCTGTTTGTCAGTACTCATACTTTATATTTTATAAATATAAAGATTTGCACCAGATTATTCAAGCCCAATTAGAGAGGGATTATTTTTTTCCTTTTAAATAGGCTTCGATGAACTGGTCAAGATTTCCGTCAAGGACCTCTTCGGCTTGAGTGTCTTCATGACCGGTTCTTAAATCTTTTACGAGCTTATATGGATGAAGAACATAAGATCTTATTTGTCTGCCCCAGGAAGCCATTTTATCGGTTTTAAAAGAGTCGATGGTTTTTTCTTTCCGTGTTTCTTCGATCTGCCATAATTTAGCCCGAAGAATCTTCAATGCGTTTTCCCTGTTTTTACCCTGATATCTTTCTGTTTGGCAGGTAACAACAATTCCTGTCGGTTTGTGTGTCAATCTAACCGCTGTGGCGACTTTGTTCACATTCTGGCCGCCGTGGCCGCCGCTGCGGAAAAAATCCCAAATTAAATCATCGTTTTTTACCTGAATGTCATTTTCTTCTATCATTGGCAGTACTTCAACTAAAGCGAATGAAGTTTGTCTTAACTTATCGGCATTGAAAGGAGACTGTCTGACTAGGCGATGGACACCTGCCTCAGCTTTTAAATAGCCATAGGCAAACTCTCCATGAACATTAATAGTTATGCTTTTTATTCCGGCTTCATCACCAGCCACCCTATCGATCTCTTCATAACTCCACCCTTTTTTTTCAAAAAATCTTGAATACATGCGAAAGAGCATATTTGTCCAATCCATTGCTTCGGTTCCCCCCTGACCGGCATGGATCGAAAAAATCGCATTGCCTTTATCAAAACTGCCGCTAAGGAATAAAACAACTTCGTATTTCCTGATTAATTTTTCCACTTCTGACAATTGGTTGTCTTCAAAAAGGAGTTGCATCATCTCGATTTCGTCGATCTCTTTTTTGAGCGAAGCTATCTGTTTTAGGATCAGACTGGCTTTTTTATTATTTTGCCAGAATTCACCTGCATAAGTTTGTTTTTCCAATGAAGCGAGTTGATTTTTCTTATTTTCCAGGGCGACCTTTTCTAAAATTATCTGGAGCTTCCTTCCTATTTCTTCCTTGTTTGGTTCCATAGACTTAATTGAAGTCTTTACCGATGATAATAATTACATCAGAAGCTTCTGTGTCGTCTATTTTACCAATTTTCGGTTTTGTTATGTGTGCTTTCAAGTCTTCAGCAAAAACCGGCTGCAGATTGCTAAAATTTTTCTTGAAATTTAGTTCCGTAACCTCGTAATCAAAATTGTCAGCGTTGCCTGTAAGGATTTCCTGATAGCCTTTTTCTTTCAGTATGTCTTTAACTTCATTAGCTTTGCCTTTAGTTCCTGAACCATTCAAAACCTTTATTTTAAGAGTTTTTTTGTTTACGGAAATAGTGGGGGTTGGCGTTGGTGACGGAGGTTTTGTCGGGGAAATATTTGTAGGACTGATGAATTTTCGGCTATTAAGAAAATCAAATTTAATATTCCTGTTTGATATAAACGAAAAAAGGACAAATGAAGCGATAAATGAAATTGCGAAAATAATTATTTCTTTAAAAGGGACTTTAACAACTGGGAGTATTAATGGTGATTTTTTTACTTTACCTAAATTTTTCTTTAATAGGGAAAAGCTTTTATTTTCCTGACTGAAAATAAATGCTCCTAAACAAACGTCGATTGCCAGTATCGGTAAATTCTGCTTCGGATTAACAATAAGCAGTTTCAAATAGTCCTGATAAAAATCCGGAATGATTCTTTTTAAAGGATTAGTCCAAACGCCTACGTCTTTAGTAAAAGTATCCTGTCTGATATTTTCCGATGATTCACCGGATAAAATCAACCGATTGAGTTTACAACTGGCTGTTTCCAATGCAATTACTTTTTCTTTTAATATTTTTTCAAGACTTTTATCCTTGCTTATTTCTTCGGACCACAGTTTGGGTGATACTAATCCATAAGTGTCAAACAAATAACCGGATAACGAACTTTTCTCATAAGACACATAAAAAATATTTTCTTTTTTTTCCTGTCTCAGGGTTTTCTCAATCAGTTTAAAATAAGCCAATGTATCCGGAAGAATGTCGGTTATTTTCAGATCCAACAGAAGAAAAATTTTCCTTAACTTATCGACAACATCCTTGTTAATTGCATAAAAAGTGACTAATTTCTGCCCCTTATTTTCTTTGATGAAATAATCACCATAGCTGTTATCAAGACTAACCGAAGGATCCATTTTGATTTTATCCTTAATAAAAGAGATAATGGCGTTCGGAGTTAAAGTAGAAGAAACCTCGGTTTTTAAAAAGTAAAACATATCCTGAGGCAGGATTAAAAAAATATTTTTTTCTTTAATATCGTTGGAATTAGCCAATGTTAGAGCTTCCTTGATCGCCGAAGCAATAAAATCATCACTGGTGAGCATTTTATTATCGATGATATTCAGCTCGTGTCTTTTGCTAAAAAAGTGAGTTTCATGTTGGCCGAAAACAGTTTTCTTTAAATAGAGAAGTTTTACCTGATTCCTGCTTAATGATAAGTAAATCATAATTGAATTATAGACGAAGAACGAAATAAAAGACAAGGGCAATAAATGTTTTTTAGATATGTTAGAATAGCTCAAGCATGGACAACGTCGTTGAAGAGATAAAAAAAAAGATTGATATTATTGAGTATATTGGGGGTTTTGTCAGCCTCAAGAAAACCGGACGCAATTTTAAAGGACTCTGCCCTTTTCATCAGGAAAAAACAGCTTCTTTTGTTATTTCTCCCGACAGACAGATATGGCATTGCTTTGGCGCTTGCGGTGAAGGTGGAGATATCATTAAGTTTTTAATGAAATGGGAAAATATTACTTTTATTGAAGCGCTGAAAGAACTGGCTGATAGAGCCGGAATAAAAATTAACAAGATAAGTTTTGAAGATAAAACCTGGGAAAAAAAACAAAGCATCTTGAAAATCAATAACCTGGCCAGTGATTTTTTTGAGTATATACTGCAAAAGAGCAGGTTCGGAGAAAAAGCAAAAGACTATCTTAAATCCCGTAAAATTAACAGCCAGATAATAAAGAAATTTCAGCTCGGTTACTCACCCAGATCATGGGATTCTTTAGCGAAGTTTTTTAGCAGTAAGAAATTTGACAAACATGAAGTGAACGAAGCCGGACTATTGGTTTCCAGACAAAATGATTCGTTTTATGACAGGTTTAGAGGAAGATTGATGTTTCCCATTAAAGATCCACGGAATAATATTATCGGATTTTCAGGCAGGGTAATCGAAGGAAATGAAAAAGAAGCGAAGTATATCAATACTCCGGAAACACCGGTTTATCACAAGAGAGAAACGCTTTTCGGCATTAATCTGGCCAAAGAAAGTATTAAAAAGGAAAAAAACGCTATTTTAGTTGAAGGTGAGTTTGACATGATTATGCCTTTTCAAAATGGAATTGAGAATATTGTTGCCATAAAAGGATCCGCCGTAACCAGAGAACAACTGGGTTTTATTAAAAGATATACCGATAAAGTTACTTTAGCGTTGGATACGGATGCCGCAGGTATACAGGCAATGAAAAGAGGAATTGAGGAGACCGAAAATTTTGAACTTGAAGTCAACGTCCTGAAATTTGATTATGCCAAGGATCCGGATGAAGCAGTCCGTTTAGATCTCTCTAAATTTAAAAATGCTCTCAAAAAACCGGTTCCGATCTATGATTTTTTCATTGATGAAGCAATAAATAATTCACCCGAAGATGATCCATTTAGCAAAAAAAAAGTAGTCAGTGAAATATTGCCGTTAATGGACAGAATCAGTAATCCGATTGTTCAATCATATTATCTGAAAAAGCTATCTAAAACACTGGATGTTGACGAAAATAATATCAGGTTAATGATGGGAAAGTATAAATACAAAACGAGAAAACCGGAGATATATCGGACAATTAAAAAAAAACTGGACATTGATCAGCGCAACATTGTAATCCAGAAATACGTCTTAAGTTTGGTTTTACAGAACCGCTCAATTATTAATCGGGTTTTTTCCATCATCGATACCCACGATTTTTCAATCGTTTCTTATCAAAAAATCGCCAACCTGTTTATTTCATTTGTTAACGAGAAGAAGCAAGCATTCGATATCAATGAATTTATTAACCTTTTACCAAAGGAGTTGATACCGGTTTTTGATGAAACCTATCTTTACTCTGCCCATGATCTCGGATTGGAAAATCAAAAAATCGAAAAACTGGCTTATGAAATAAAAAGGGATTCATTAAAAAGACAGATTAGCACTATGCTTAAGTTGGAATCTGAGGACCAAAAGCAAAACGAAAAACTTAAGGAACTTAATCTCCAATTAAAAGAAGTGGAAAAAAAGCACTCACCATTATAGAATTGATACAGCGGATTTTTTATTCCTCGTAGTTTTAATCCGCCTTCGCGAAATTACATCGAGGGCGCCCCTCCTCCGCAGTAGCCTTAGCTACGGAGGGTGGATAAGTCCATGGATGAATAGCGAAATGTTTTCGCTACGGACGGATTTCAACTCCGGACGAAGCGTATGTAAAGATTCCCTAGACGTAAGTCTGAGGAGTTTCAACGAATGAGGGTAGAATATTATTGGTTCGCAGAGTTTCATTTTAAAATATGCAAAAACAGAGATTGCCCAGGACACTAAAGGACCTTTTGAAGCAAGGAGAGGAAGATGGATTTCTTGTACAGGATGATATCCTGATTGTTTACAGCGAACCTGAGAAACATATCGAAGATATCGATGCTTTTTTTGACAATGCGTTAAAAAAAGGCATTGATATTTTTGAAACAGTCTCGACCCGTGAGGAAAGCGACGCAAAGAAATCGGCTGAGGAACTGGAGAAAGAATTAGAACAGCTGGTTGTTTTGAAGCACGGCGAGTCACTCGATCCGATAAAAATGTACCTGAAAGAAATAGGAAAAACTCCATTACTTAAATTTGAAGAAGAAATCCAGCTCGCGAAAAGGTATGAAAAAAATGATCAAAAAGCCAAAGACAAACTGATAAAAGCTAACTTAAGGTTAGTGGTATCAATTGCCAAAAAATACTTAGGACGCAGGCTTTCATTCCTGGATTTAATTCAAGAAGGCAATAAGGGTTTGATAAGAGGGGTAGAGAAGTATGACTGGAGACGGGGCTACAAATTTTCTACATATGCGACCTGGTGGATAAGACAGGCGATAACCCGGGCAATTGCCGACCAATCAAGAACAATCAGGATTCCCGTTCATATGGTCGATCATATTAATCGTTATTACAAGACACAAAGAAGACTGATTCAGAAACTTGGACGTGAACCGTCGGTAAAAGAGATTGCTAAAGAAATGCTGATGACAACAGATGAAATTGAAAATTTAATTAAAATCTCCCAACAGCCAAAATCATTATCAACACCGGTTGGCGACGATAAAGAGGCAACATTGGAACAGTTTGTAGCAGACATTAACCAACCGACCCTTTATGATAAAGTATCGCGGGAATTACTCAAAGATGCTTTGAGCAAGGTTCTAGATACACTTTCGCCAAGGGAGAAAAAAGTTTTAATTATGAGATTTGGTTTGGAAGATGGGAAACCCAAGACCCTGGAAGAAGTAGGCAGAGAATTCAGAGTAACCAGGGAAAGAATCAGGCAGATTGAAGCTAAAGCGATTAGAAAGCTTAAACATCCAACCCGAGCCCGAAAATTAAGAGACTTTCTTGAATAACTGGTCTTTCATGATTTTTTTACTGTCATAACGCTCTAAAAATCTATAATTGTTGTCTATAGTCGATAGACAAAGTCAGCCTCGTAAACTATTCTTAATGCCAATTAAATATGCGAGGCAACTTCTTTTATAAAAGACTTGGTGAGAGCATTTTATTTTATCGTAAAAAAAGCAAATTATCACAGGAAGAGTTGGCGGCAGTTTCTGATATTGATCGGACATATTTAGCCCAGATAGAAAGCGGCAGGGCTAATCCTACCATCAAGGTATTAAATAAACTTTCACGGTCCCTAAGGGTAAAGTTAAAAAAATTGTTCGATGGAGTTTAGATCTTTATCCTCTTGCATTAACACAGCGAAAATAGTAAATTTTACTTAATGAAGGATAATAAAATCTCTGATTATCAGAAAGCTCTTAATGTTTGGGCAATTATCCTGATAATCTGGAGCGTTTACCGCGCAAAATTCATAATGCCGGAGTGGTTTGATGAATTTATCGCTAAACCCCTGGTCTTTGTCCTTCCGGTTTATTATTACATCACAAAGAAAGAAAAAAAGAATTTTTTTAACGAGATCTACTTAAATACAAAAAAAATAACTTCAGATGTAATTCTCGGGATTGGTGTCGGCGGTTTGTTTTTATTCAGCGCCATTATAGCCAATTATCTAAAGTATAGAAAAATATTTGTTTTCGATAAGGGATTGGATCTTAAATCCCTAATGATTATATTGGCCATTGCCTTAGCCACAGGTATTTGTGAAGAAATATTGTCCAGAGGTTTTGTTTTGAAAAGGCTGTACGATGAATCGAAAAATATTGTTACCGCTTCTTTTTTTGCCAGCATTCTTTTTTTCTTTCTTCATGTCCCTATCCTGTTTACCAATCAAAGAATTAACGGCAGCACTTTGCTTATGTTTATGGCGGCAGACATGATCCTGAGTTTGGCAAATTCATATCTTTTTATAGAAAGAAAAAGTTTAGTACTGCCGATCCTGATTCATGCTTTCTACAATGTGGCAACCATCTTATTCATCTAAAACCGGAGGAGCGAATCTAGTTCTCATATAACCAGAATACTTCCTGATTATTAATGATAATTTTTTTTATTTTATCCTGATTAAAATTCACTGATGATAAGTTTTGAAAATCATGCGGAGTGCCGACGATTACGGAGTTACTGACGGTTTTTGGATCGATGAAACTAAAAATAAACTTATCATACCCTTCAACTTGGCCAAAACCGTATTCGTCAAGCGGTGACAGGAGAGCTTGTTTTTGATAGTTTTGAGGAGAATATCCCAGATAAAATAATGAATAAATATAAGGCTGTCCATTGCTTTTTGTGATATAAAATTTATCATAGCGCTGGTAATTTTCCTTAATATAATCGCCCAATTCTTTATAACCGCATTGCCAAGAGTTTATGACAATGGCCTTTTTCGGATAATGAAAAAAGTATAAGTCCCAACTGCTAAACAGAAAAAACAAATAAACAACTGCCAATATTAATGATAATCCCATCTTCTTTTTCAAGAAATTCAGATACCAATGGTATAGACCATAAGCGCTGATGATAATCAAAGGAAAGATCATAAAAAATGTTCTGGGAAGCGATTGGTCCTGCCAGGTGAGAGAGTTTGTCAACGGTGACAAAAAAAGCAGAAAAATTAATGACGCTTTACCATTAACTTTGTTTCTAAAAAGATAATAAATACCAATAAGCAACAAAAAAAACACAACCGGATTAATCAGACTGATTCCATAGAAGCCAAAACGAAGATTTTTATCACCGTTTACAAAAAAGAAATCAGTGGATATTTGAGTGAAATATCTTCTGGCGACCTCAAGTATTGATTCAAATAACTTGTTATGAATCAGGCGGTACGGGTGCTCTCCGATATATTCGTTGATGCGTAAACTAAATCCGGGATTATTAATATAAAAAAGATTTTTTACTCTATTTGCTCCCAGTAAAAAGTCTATTGCAAACGGTGAAAGAGTAGCGGTAATTGCAATGAAAAATTTTGTCAATTCATTAAAAGCGGACAAATGAGCCCTTTTTTTCAATATCAGATATATTTGATAAAAAAGGAAGAAAAGCAGAAATGTTTTTGTGGAGTTATAGGCGGATGCCGAAATAAAAATAAAGAAGTTTGTCAATAAAAAATCCCAAAATCTGCCTTTTTTTTCGTACCTGAGCAGGAACAGCCAGGAAATCAACATTAAGAATGAGCCGGATACTGCTTCGTGAGCATGTCTTGTGAGAATATAGGTCCAGGGGGTCAGCGAAATTAAGAAACTTGATATGATTGCGATTTTCCTGTTGTTAAATATTTCGTGCGTAAGAAAATAGATTAAGAATATAAAACCTATTCCTAAAACAATGTTCAATAATCTTACGGAGAGATCATTAAGACCAAACAGTTTTATAAAAGGAATTGATGCATAAATATAAAGAGGCATTTTGTACTCTCCAAAAGACTTAAATCTTATTGGGAATAATTCCCCATATTCATCCCGGCCGGTCTTCATAACCGAATAGGCATTATATCCTATTGCAGCTTCATCAGCGTTAAGACATGGAGGAACCTGGCAGAATTTGAATAAATGAAAAAAAACACTAATCAGAATACTGATCGACATGAAAATTATGACAGCTTTATTTTTCATAAAATTTGTCTAAAATTTCCGCATCGGATATTTTTGCAGGCTGTCTTTTTATTGAAGGTATTTTAAATAGAGCTTCAAAAAAACCGGCAATCAAATTTAATTTATTATTAAAAATCAGTATGATTAAATTCGGAAGCAATTTAACCATATGATCGAGAATCAGTTTCCGGTCATGAATGTTCTTCCAGATAAACAACAGCTGGTTACGGAATGAAATTTTATTGATGTAATCTTGAGAATAAAATTTTCCAATTGTGGAATTATGATAATGGCTGAAAATGGTTACGGGTGAGAAAATTATTTTATAACCATTTTTCCAGGCCCGATAAGACAAATCAATATCTTCCCAGTAGAACGGGCTATAAAGAGAATCAAAACCTTTAAGGCTGATATATTTTTGGCGATCAATCAGGCTGGATCCACCTTCAGCCCAGGCGGTAATACCGAAGTTATGGTCGGCAGTTTTAGCATGTTGAAAGAAACCATTTTTCCAATAAATCCGGTTTTTACCAACCAAAGTATCGTCCTTTTCTTTCTGGCAGAAACTGATGGCAAAAAGATCCTGATCTTGCTCAAAGTGTTTTAGTGCAGGAATAAAATTACTGTCATGAATAACAACATCATTATTCAATAAAAAAATGTATTTGCCGCTGGCAGACATAATCCCACGATTAATGCTTTGACTGAAGCCCGAATTCTTTTCGTTGTTAATTATCTTGACCGGATTCAAAACGGAATGCTGTTTAATAATTTTTTCAATATCAGTGGTCGGGTCATCATTTACTACTATTATTTCAAAATTCTTGAGGAAATTGATATTATTTTTTAAGTTTTGTATGAGCATCGACTCGTTTTTATAGGATGGGATAATGACTGATATGATCATAGGATTGATAAAACCTGATTTTTAAATCTGTCATAACTAAACTTTTCGCCAACGGTTTTTTTCGCCAGGTTCTTTATTTTTTCCTGTTCTTCTTTGTCGGTTTCAATATTGGTTATTTTATTAATTAATTCATCAATGTCTTTAAAAAGAAAACCATTCATTCCATCGTGTATAAATTCCGTTGGTCCTCCTGATCTGTGGCAGAACGTTATGCAGCCTGATGCCATAGCCTCAAGAGGCGAAATACCAAGATGCTCGACTTTTTCCGGATTAAGCTTTTCGTCAACGCCGTAACCGGCAAAGTGCCAATAAAAAGCTGACTTTTGATAAAGCTTAAGTAATTCATCGTAACGCAGATTTGTTTTAAGAGAAATCGACTTATCATTCCCGATCATCTGTTGGAGAACATTGATGTAATCCTGGTCTTCTTTTTTCAATCCGCCAACTAATATCAGCTGATAATCTGAAAAGCCGGGATTATTTTTTTTTAGTTTTTTGAAGGCTTTTATGGCAAGATCTTGTCTCTTAGAATGCAGATGTTTGAAAAATCTGCCGACAGATAAAATAATTTTTTCTTTAACCAAATGAGATAAACCCAAATTGATGAAATCATTGTCCAAGTATGGGTAAACAACCTGAGTATCAAGACCAAAATCAAGAAACTTTTTTTGGGTAAACCGGGAATTCGTAATAAATTTGTAATTGAAAGTTTTGAGTTTATTTATAATATTGAACTTAAATAAATTCTTATCGGGAATCATTAGAAAAACATAATTTATTTTTGCCGGTGAAAAAAAATAACTGCCATCGCTAACGTAAAAAAAATAATCAATATCGGAAAGGATTTTAATTTTTTCCCAGCAGTTTTTTTTTGATTTAAAGAAGTTGGGATAATAGATTGGCTTTGTTTCGAAATCAAGGTTGAGAATATCTTTAATCTCATGATCCGTATTTTCGTCCCAAAAGATTGCCGGCTGGCAGCCATGGTCGCAAATAACTTTTATTATCGAAAGAATATGTTTTTCGCCACCGCCAAAAGTGTCCAGATATGGGTCATAAAGCCCGACGATTTTTTTTCTCATAGAGATATAGATAAGTGATGGTTTTCGAAAATGCCTGATATATACTCTCAATTATACCAATATAGCCGTCTTGGAAGCCTTTTTTATAGATAAGACGCCGATATAATTCACCTAGAAACTTGCGAAAAAAAGTTAATGTGTTGCTATTTTTTTTGGCTTTAAAAAGCAGTTCCGACTCAATATCTTCGAAAATTACGGTTTTGTCAACCATTTTCTTAAAATCTCCGTGAAAGTAATGGAACAGTGGTTCAGTCAAAACTTCAGATGGACCTTTGATCAGCGGTGATGAATGGATATTCTTTGGCCATGACTGAAAAAATTTTTTATTAATCAATCTTATTTGGCTATCCGGCCACCATCCGCCATGTTTTAGCCATTGTTTTTGGCCGAAGATATTTTTACGTAAAATAAAGTAGTGAGATGAATTATCTTCCTTAATTTTGCTTGCTATTTCCTGAGCCAGCGGTTGGGTAATTCTTTCATCAGCGTCAACAATCATGACCCAATCTGTTTTGGCTTGATGAATCCCGAATTCCCGTGCCGGCTCCACGTAATAAGCAAAAGGAAAAGAATATGTTTCGGCTTTATATTTTCTGGCGATCTTAACTGTATCATCCTGGCTTTCCATGTCAATAATGACAATATTCGATGTTAACAATAGGGCGGATTCGATACAGGCGGCTATTTTTTCAGCTTCATTATAAGTATGGATAATAACCGTTATATTTTTACTCATAGTATAATAAGTTATTTTATCATCTATGAGAAGATATATTTTAAGAGTTTTAATAGTTATTAACATCATTTTTGCGGCTGTTCCGTTTATCTACGGGGATATTGTATTCCATACTGACATTGCCCGGGATTTTCTCCTTTTCGAAGACATTGCCTATTATAAACCGATAACTTTTATCGGTCCCCGGTCGGGTGGGATATCGGGTGTTTTTCATGGACCTTTATGGCTATATATAAATATGCCGGCATTTTTGCTTGGTAAGGGGAATCCGGCTTATGTTGGCTGGTTTTGGTTTGGGCTTTTTCTTTTATGTCTTTATATCTTTTATAAGATCAGTAGAAGTCTGCTTAACGAAGATTTTTCCTTACTGGGAACAGTTTTGCTGTCCGGGAGTCTGTCAACTTCGATAAAGGAATTATTTAACCCGTTTGGTGCGGTAGTTTTATTTCCTGTTTTTATTTATCTCTTCATAAGTTATCTGAAAAATAATAAGTGGCAATATTTATTAGCTGTTTTTTTTACCCTGGGATTAATAATTCAGTTTCAGATGGCTTTTGGTATTCCGGTGCTGTTCTTAACAGTTTTATATTTAATGGTTTATCTGTACAAAAAAAACAAATTAATCCACCTGCTGTCACTTATTATTTTGGTTATTCCGCTCTCAACTTTTATCATATTTGATCTCCGTCATGATTTTATTCAGTCAAGATCAGTATTGGATTACCTTAGAAGACCTGAAAGCCAGAGTAAAATCGTTTTACTTCCGTTCCTTATTACCCGATTCAAAGGATTTTACCTGGAAGGGATTAATTTTTTAAAGCATAAGTATTGGTTCATTGCACTAATTACCTCCAGTTTCACCTTATGGTTTTCCTATGTTTTTTACCGAAAAAACAGAACCGGCAATCTTCTCTATGGATTATTTTTATATTTTTACGTCGGTTTTTGGATAATTACCTTACTATTTAAAGGAACCATTTGGGGTTACTACTATTGGCCATTTTTACCTTTTACCATTATTGTTTTTTGCTCTTTATTGAATAAAGTTAAAAATCAGGCGGCTATATATCTGGCTGTTTTAATAGTTGCGTTGTCGTTGTATGGTAATTTTAAGGCGGTAAAGGAGACCGTGAATAACGTTGGCAAAGACGGTTCATCCTGGAAGTTCAATCTTTTGATGATTGAAAAGATATTTAATTCCGGCAACAATGAGTTTGGTTATTATATCTTCAGTCCGGATCTTTTCGGATATTCTCAACAATATGCTTTCAATTATTTAAAGCTGAAATATCCTAATATTAAAGCAGTCAGTTTTGAAAAGCGACCGCTTACCTATCTTGTTTATGTCCCGCCTCCAAGTGACAGACTGTATCTTGACGGCAGGTGGTGGAAAGATAAGCAGGTTAGAATAAATAAACAGCCGGCAACAGCAGTAAAATACCCGAATGGCTTTAGGGTGGAGAAATACATTTTAAATAATAAGGATATTGATGTTCCTTCCGATCAAAACCTGATCAAAGATATCTATTTCAGATAGTCCTTATAATATTCATCAGGAAGTTTGATTCCGATTAAATCAACAACGATATCATTTTCCTTTGGAGGTATTCTAATCTGGAAAAGCGGATCATTCCAATTCCCGCTTTGCTTAATACCATTTTGTTCAATCAAATATTGATAGCCATTATTAGCCCCAAGCGGCGTATCGAAAGAAACATTTAATTTCTTTCCCAAAGTATATTTTTTTAATACTTTAATCGCCTTATCTTTAGCGCTAAGTCCAAACCTATTGTTCATCAAGGTGCTGCTGATTGGCTGCCAGTTAATAATGACAATGTAGATCATTAAAATTAAAGTTATCACCCTGCTTAAATATCCTTGCTTAATCCGGCTGATTATTTGCCCGGTTATTATAAATATAAAAGGGTAGAGATATACATAATAATATTCTGACGGCCGTTTACCGTATAACGAAAAAAAGATCGGTGTTGTAATCCAAAGTATTAAGAATGATATAAAATAAATTCTGTTTTTTTTTGAAACAAAGGCCAGAATGAAACTGAACAATAAAATCAACAGCAGAAAAATAAACATTAAAGGCTGTGTTTTGTAAGGAAGCACCGGTTTAATAAAATTGGTAAAAACGGGAAACCAGGCGAAAAGGTCGGCAGGCGTTTTGTCAGTACCTTGAACAAAAAAATTAAAAAACAGCTTTGAGTTCAAAAAATTATGGCGCAGGTCAAAGAGGAAGAGAGGTAGGAACATTAAAACAAATCCGATAAACAAACCGGCTAAATTACGCCAGAACATTTTTTTTCTGCTGATGACAAAAATAGCCAGATAGACCAGAGAATAATAAACCATGAAAATAAACTGAAAGTGCATATTTAAGAAAAACCCCAAGCTAATACCAAGAATAAACCAATCCTTAAAAACATTTTTTCTTTCAATCCGGTCAAGCCAATACCACGTTATAAGTACACCGAGCGGAATCAGTATCGGCCACCAGGGTGTGGCATCGTAGCCTATAAGCAAGTCATTAATATTCCATAAAAAAAGGAACAGAAAAGCCTGCTTAAAACCAAAAATTTTATTGATGAGAAAAAAAGAAAAAAAGAAAAAAATCAGATTATAAAGTATGACGAAAATAATCGATCCTGATGGATGGAGATTGGTAATGAGGTAAAAAGGGAGCATCAGGTAAGTAAAATATGGTCCCAGAAAAAAGCCCTTGTCATTATTGGCTCTTGGGCCGATCAATGTAAACTTATGGTTTTGAATTATATTTTTTATTTCATAGGCATAATGTTCCTGGTCCCAGTCGAAGATAATTCTTTTGTCTAGGTTGTAAAAACGCAGGTAACAAAAGGAGATGAAGAGTATAAAAACAGCAGCGATTTTAATGATCAACAAATTATTCTTATTGAGTCTGGAGATTGAAATCATAGTTTTATTAACTTATAATAACAAAATATATTTATAAATGAAAAGAAATGATTTAGCGATACTACTGCTAGTAATATTTTTTATTGTTTTATTTTTTTATAAACTCGGTATTGCGACGCTTGTCAGTTGGGATGAAGCCTGGTATGGGTCAATCGCCAGAGAAATTATCAGATCCGGCGACTTCTTTAAACTAAACTGGAATGGAAAACCCTTTTATGACCACCCGCCATTAGTTATGTGGTTAATGGCGATATCATATAAGTTATTCGGTATTAATGAGCTGGCAACAAGAATACCTTCGGCATTGGCCGGATTAGCATCAATTACTTTGATCTATAAAATAGCCATATATTTTTTTGGTAAAAAGTCAATTGGGTTAATGGCAGGTATAATTCTTGGGACATCGGTTTGGTATTTAATCAGGGTCAGGTCGGGGAATCTTGATGCGATTTTTTGTTTTTTTTATTTACTGACAATCTTTTTTTCCCTCAAGGTGGTTAAAGATTTCCGCTGGTTTATAGCGGTAGGAATCAGTCTGGCTTGTTTGATATTGTCCAAGACATTGGTCGGTTTTTCAATAATTCCCTTGCTCCTGTTTATTAACTTTAACCAAATAAAAAATTTCAGGAAAAATTATCGGAGCATTATTGCAGGAATAGTTTTTTTTATATTAATTGCAGGGAGTTGGTATTTTGTTAACTTAACAAGTTATCCTGATTTCTTTAAGCATCATTTTCTGTATATTGGCACTCGTGATAAGACTATTTTATCCTTTTTTCAAATAAAACCATCCTTACCGTTTTTCTATCTTCATATGGGAATAAGGAAATGGTACTATTTATGGCTAATGTCAGCACTCTATCTTATTTTCAGTTTAAAGTTTTTAAAAAAGAATTTTTTTTTCATATTACTCTGGAACCTGATTGTTCTTTATCCGTTCCTGACTAGCGATAAAACCGAAATCTGGCATCTGATTCCTGTCTATCTGCCGATTTCGCTGGTTACCAGCACCGGAATCTATTTTCTTGGTTTTGACATTGCGGACAAACTTAAAATAAAAAAACAGTTATTTCCAAGTATGAGTAATTTCGTTTATATCGCATTTATAGTATCGGTGGCACTGATCCAGATAAAAAATCTTTATCAAGAAGTTTATCCAGTTTCCAAATACATTCCGGATGATGTTGCGATTTCCATCATAGCCGGCAAGTACAAAACCCAGACAATTCTTGACGATGACTTCTTACCGATCGCGGTCTTTTATTCGGGAAAGAAAATCACCCCCCTGAATAGTCTTTCAGATGACAGACAGACTTTAGTCAAACTATTCAAATCTGGAGCAAAGAACTATAATGTTATTGCAAGGAATTGGGCTGTCGAGGGTCTGAAACAAGCAGGAGTAGCTTATAAATTATCAGCAAAGAATAATTCATTCTCGATCATTTCAAAATAGTATGATTCTAATATATTTGTCGGTTCTTTCATTATTATCTCTCTATTCTTATTGTCTGATGGATCCCAATATGACTTTATTTAACAATCAGATTTGGGCGCTGTTTAGGGAAAAGGTAATTTATTTTGGATACTATCAGAGAAATCTGTCGACCATAGTTTACATACTTTTAATTTCACTCCTATTTATTTTTCATTATTTTTTTAATAAAAATTACAAAAAATATCATCCGCTAAAAATAGCTTTATTAATAGGATTGGTCGCATTGTTCTCATTCCCGTTTTTATCACATGATTTTTTTAACTATATTTTTGATGCCAAAATCCTAACCTTCTATGGCAAAAATCCCTATCTGTATAAAGCTCTTGATTTTCCTAATGATAGTTGGACTAGGTTTATGCACTGGACTCATCGGAATTACCCTTACGGACCAATATTCCTTTTGATTACGGTTATCCCTTCGTATCTTGCCATGGGTAAATTTGTCATTAATTTTTTCCTCTTTAAGATAATGTTTACTTTCTTTTATGTTGTCGCGGTATACGTTTTAAACAAAAGGAATAAGAAATGGGCGTTATTTTTTGCCACAAACCCCCTGGTTCTTGTTGAAGGGCTTTTTTCTCCGCACAATGATTTAATAGCCGTGTCTTTGGCAATAATCGGTCTTTATTATCTTTTCAAAAAGAAGAATCTTTGGTCAAGGGTGCTTTTCTTATTTTCTTTTGGGGTCAAATATGTGACGGTACCGATTTTGTTTTTAACGAGAGAAAAAAAATTAGTAAATAAGTTATTATTGATATTAATTGTTTTACTGATTATTTATGTTTCCGTTAAAGGAGAAGTTCAACCGTGGTATTTTCTAAACTTGCTTATTTTTATTCCCTTTTTTGAGAAATATATTTTCAAGCTTAATATTTTTTTCTTCGGTTTACTGTTATCATATTCTCCATACGTAATTGCAGGAGACTGGAAATATCTAAGCATGAAACATCTTATTATCTATTTGTTTTTAGCAGCGGACATAAGTTATATATGGCTGTCAAACAGGCTAAATAGAGTATAATATAGTATGGATAAATTAAGAAAAAAAGCAGGTGCATTTTGGTTGCAGATTAAATCCAATCCAAAAGAAACGCTATTTTTTGCATTTATTTATTTAATCTTTCTTGTCAATACGACATATGTAGCCTATCCGGATGAATTTATTAATATCCTCGGGGGAGTGTTTTTGAATCAAGGGAAAATCCCTTACAAAGAATTTTTTGATCATCATCTGCCGTTTGCCTGGCACTTAGCCTCATTTATACTGCATTTTTCGTTCGGTTCATATATAGCCTTCCGGGTAATTTTTGCTACTTTAATCTTCGGTTCGTTGACAGGTTTGGCTTTATGGATAAGAAAGCGTAACAGGTGTCTTTACCATTATTACCTGGTAGCTTTTTTACTCTATCCGATAATGGCGGTTTACTTTTGGTTTCATCTTTATCTGGCCGATAGTCTGGCTGTTTTTTTCTTTTTTTTAATTTTCTGGCTGTTAATAACAGAATCCTTTGACGGAAAACCGAATGAGAAAATAATTACCATTGCTACATTGCTAACTTTTTGTTTGGTTTTTTCGTCATTAACATTTGTTTATTTAGCCTTGACACTTTATCTTTGGGAGATATATTTATTGGGCATGGATAAAAAGAAAATTATCAGGGCAGTTATATGGATTATCGCTCCGTACATATTATATCTGCTTTATATCTGTATTTCGGGCGCTTTTAATGACTTTTATTTTTCCAATGTCGTTTACAATACCAATCATTACATTAATCTTCCGAACTATGTCAAAGGCAGATATTTTAATCCGCTGAAATTCGGATTAACTCTGATTTTCAACTTTTACTCTGATTATCTGCCCCTGTTATCGAAAATTAAGTATTTGGATTTATATTTGCCGATTGGGATTTTGGGTGCATTGGGGACACTGAGTCTTTTAATAATGCTGGTGATTAATTATCCTGTTCTTGGATTGCTTTATTTTTTTATTTTATCGTTTTCAGCCCCAAGAAGCAGTATTAAGACCTATACGGAGTCTGATTACCAGGGCTGTCTTTTCCTGGTTCTGGGAGTAGTTTCCTCATTATGCACCCTTTATCTGATCAGGATGAAGAAAACGAATAATGTATTATTCGAAGATTTAAAAAGAGCCGTCCAAGCGTTGATAGTAATTTTTTTATTATTCAGTTTTATATTTCTTGCCAACAATACCTATAACAAATTTTATCTGCGTTTTACCCAGAAAATGTATGGGATTTATGATCTGTCAGATACGGGTGATTTTCTCAATAAGGCATTAAAAGAAGGCGAATATTATTGGGTAGGACCTTATGAACCCCAGGAAATGTTTTTTGTTAAGAAAGGCAAGCTGCCGGGGAAATTCCCGTCTTTATTGCCGCAGTTCCGGGAAAATGAATACCTGAAGCAGAGCTTTATCGCTCAGTTTGAAGTTAATCAGCCGAAGTTCATTATCTTCAAGCATAGTTCCTCGATTTTCGGGACGCCGGTGACAGAATTCGGGGCATTTTTCTTCGACTGGCTAAAAAACAACTACCTGTCATTAGAAGAAATAAAAGAAATAGAGGTAATAAAAAATCCGGTAAATTTTAATTTCAACAGCGATTTATATATTCTGAAATCCGAAAAGGAACAACTGCTTGAGAGAGTAAAAGCAGCGGGTTATATCCGTTAACCATTTTTTGTTAAATCCGCCTCCGCGGTATTCCATCGTTGCTTATACCCGTGGGGAAGGAAGCGGAAATACCGCTTCGGCGAGATTTTTATTTTCGACGAAGTCAATTAGTAAAGTCTCCGAGCGTAAGCTCGTGGGTTGTTAAATAGTTAATCAGTAAATGAGCTTTGGTTTTAAGAGGAGCGTATTTCAACCCAAATTTTAACCGGCTTTTTTTTTGGCATTTTTGATGTAATTGCGATCCTGATCCACCGGTTGATTGGGCGTTTTTGTGCCAGATAACGAGTGAAGGATCATAGATTAAGGGAATTTTATTTCTTTTAGCGCGTTCGCAGTAATCGGCATCTTCATAATAAAGAAAATAAGACTCGTCCCAATAGCCTACTTTATCAACGACACTTTTATCAAAAATCATAAAGCAACCGGTAATAAAATCGGTTTTTTCGGGTTGATTATAGATGCCCGTATCTGCCTCATCAACACCGCGGTGCTTTGTTAAGGCATTATTCCAGTCGCAGATTCCACCGGCATACCAGATGACTTTACCCAGTTCGTTTTTTTGATATTTATTTTTAAAATACTCGAACCCCGCTTCATAATATATTTTTCCACCGATAATCGAATCAGGATATTTTTTCAGAGAATTAGTCACTTTTTCAATAATGTCACTGTTAACCCGCGTGTCATTATTAATGACGATGAATTGAGTAAACCCTTCTTCAAGCGCATTTTTTAAGCCAAGGTTTACCCCGTATGCATAGCCTTTATTATCGGCGATATTAATCTTAATATGACTGTTTGTTTTAAGTTCCTGTCGTGTTGACGATAGGTCGCTGACGAAAATTTTATAATTTACGCAATCTTTGAAATAAGCAATAAAATCTCTGGTTACCTGATAGTTATTAAAATTGACTGTAATTACAGCTATTTGGTTAGTCATGTTTTTTTATGAGGTCGGATATTTCCGAGATTAATGCTTGACCCTTGGTTTTGTAAACAATAAAAACATATATTATTCCGGCGCCAATAATTGAGATAAATAAATTGTTCAGGGATTTAACTGAAAGCAGATAGATAATCATGGCTGACAGCGCCAGAAGATTGGACTTAATCGAGCGGCTTAAAGAATACTCAAACTGTTTCTTGCTGACCAAAAATACAAATATGAATGTCAGCGACATAATAAAAAAAGCGATACTGACACCATTAAACCCAAAGATCTTTAAGAATGTGGGAACCAGAATCCAGGTAAGGATAGTCCAAAGAACCATAAAATAGAGACTGATTTTAACTTTGCCTAATGCATTAAAGAGATTGATTAGCGGTGTTGTCAGATTGACAAAAAAAGCCGATAAGGAAAAGAAATAAAAAGAAAATAGAGCACTGTTCCATTTGAGATAATATTTAGGGGAAATTTTCAGCAAATTGTCAAAAACAAATAAAGCCCCAACCACTACAGGAAAAGTTATTAAAGTTTCGTAGAATAATACTTTTTCCAGGCTCTTACGGAGCATCTTCAGGTCGTTCTGGAAACGTGAAAAAAGAGGAAAGGCAACCCGATTAATATTGTCGGTAATTAAACGAACTGAAAACTCGGCGTATTTCTTTGCAAAAGTGATGTATCCGAGGTTTTTAAAACCAACCACGCCTCCCAAATACATAATGAGGAGATCGTCTTTAAAAAAAGCCAGGAACGAATTCCCTTGGAAAGGCACCCCGAATTTCAATAATGCTTTAGCAGATTTTACTGAGAACATAGGTTTTGGAAACCAAGGATTAAGAAAATAAATTGTGATTGTCCCAACGATAGAACGGAGAAGAACGGCTATTACCAAGCTGAATATTTCAAATCCCAGCAAAGAAAAAATAATTACAGCCAAATAAAAAACGGTGTTTTCCAGTGCCTGCGCCATAACGACTTTGTAAATCTTAATCTTTTTTTCAAGGAGCACGGACGGTATTGTTTTAAAAGACAAAATAAAAAAAGAAATAAGGATAGACCAGTAAAGGTAAGCTGCCTGTTTCGGAAGATCTTTATAGAATTTAAAAAGGTAGCCGGTCAGCAAAAAACCGATTATTGTAGCTGCTAAAGTTAAAAAAAACTGCAGGAAAAAGGCCGTGTTCAAATCTATTTCTTTTGTATCTTTTTTCTGGACAATGGCAGCGGCAAGTCCGAGATTGGTTATGTAATTAAAAAAAGACATCATCGCCAGCACCGTATTATAAATTCCGAGCAGATAAACGCCTGATTTTAAAGTAAGAATAAAAAAAGCCAGAAATCCGAGTCCGGCCGAGTATGAACTTTGAGCCAGTAAACTTCCTATTGAAAGAAAACTCCTTGACTTAATTTTCTTGATCTGTTCATCCATAAAGTTTTATTTTATATAATTATCCGTATGAAAGCAAAAAAAAGCTGGATTGATTTCATATTCTTACTGCTTCTTATCATACCCTCCTTTTACAGTCTATTCCATCAAGGTTATTTTTCAATGCATGATGACCAGCATATTGCCAGGCTTTATTTACTCGACAAAGCAATCAGGCAAGGATATCTTTATCCGCGCTGGGTAGGCGGATTAGGATTTAATTTCGGTTATCCCTTATTTAATTTTTATCCGCCCCTGGTTTATTATATTGCCGAGATATTTCACCTGTTTGGTTTTTCCTTGATTTGGTCAATTAAACTGACATTTGTCAGCGGTTTTATCATAGCGACTCTTGGCATGTTTATTTTTTTAAGGAAGCTTATTGGAAGATTGCCGGCTATTTTTGGCGCTATTTTATATAACTATTTTTTTTACCATGCAATAACGGCGTATGTCAGGGGAGCGTTGGCAGAATTTTTTACCATGGCAATTATTCCTTTTATTTTGTATTTTTTGGACTCATTATTTAGAGAAACAAATTCAAAAAACGCTATTTTCTTTGGATTCTTTCTGGCATTATTAATCCTTACCCATCCATTAATTGCTTTTCCATTCGTTATTTACCTGTCTTTCTTTTTTCTTTTCTATTTTTTCAAATCTAAAAATAAAAAGCATTTTTTAGGCTTCTTTATTATTGGCGTTATTATAGCCTTGGGTTTATCTTCTTTTTTTTGGGCACCGTCAATGTTCGAAAAGAAATATACAATGGTTGACGATATCCTAACAAGGGAATTGGCCAACTATAAGATTCATTATGTCTATCCGTCGCAATATTGGTATTCGCCATGGGGGTATGGTGGTTCAACCGAAGGTCTGGGGGACGGAATAACCTTTCAGTTGGGAAAGATTCACATTACAGCTGTATTATTCTCGTTTTTCACATTCCTGTTATATGCATTAAAAAAAATAAAAGACGGCATAAATATTAGCAACTATTATCTGTTTTATTTTTTTCTTTTTCTTTTTTCCCTTTTTATCATGACTCCGGTTTCTTCTTTTGTTTGGGATCACATCCAATATCTTTGGTATCTTCAATTTCCCTGGCGTTTTTTTACTTTTATCAATCTTTTTATAAGTGCTTTATCAGCTTTTGGATTGTCTTTCTTATTAGAAATTGCCGCTAAAAAGGAAATATTAAAAAAAACAGCAAGCTTGTCAATTATTTTTCTGTGTTTATTGGTAGTTTATAAATACGGTATTTATTTCAGACCGCAGAGATATTTGAATACGACCGATAAAGACAGAACGGCATTTGAGGAAATCTCGTGGCGAATAAGCAATTCATCGTTTGAATTCTCTCCGAAGGGAGTAAAGACGAAAAAATCAGCGTTGGACACTTCTATTTTTGATATCGAAAGAAAAGACATAACAACCGTTCCCTATAAAATAATATTTGGTAATGCTGAGGTAAAAACATTGTCAAACCTTTATCAAAAAAAAGAATTTGCAGTAAATGCAAAAACTCCGATATACTTCCAACTGAATACATTTAATTTTCCGGGATGGAAGGCTTATCTTCAGTCGGCTAACGGGCAGACGGAAGAAGTAATAAACGATAATAATGAATACAGATTAATCAGATTGAATCTCGACAAGGGTAAATATAGATTGCTATTCCTTTTTGAAAATACTTACATCAGGACAATTGCCAATCTTATAAGCTGTTTTTGTTTCATCTCGGTGACTATTGTTTTAGCAGTAAAATGTCTCTCGATAAGACGACGAAAGAATCTTCAGGCGTCTTCTTATTTTCAAAGTAGTAAATAGCTTTAATTTTATTTTCAGGAAAATAATACTCAATAAAATATTGATCCCAAAATGTATTTTTCAGTTTCTCTGAACCTCCCCAGGGAGAATCCGGCTTCTTTTTCTTATTAATATCGTAAAAAAATAAATACTTATGTTTAATAATTTCTTTTTTGTGCTGCGAAAAATAAATACTAGCATTGGTTACGATACGGTTTTCAAGAGTATAGACGCTTGATGATTCATGGACCTTGGTCCCGTAAAAATTCCAAATAATAAATAAAATAATTAACATATTAGAAAGTAACTTAAAGATTTTTTCTTTTGCTGACAGGAACATAAAAACGAGATAAGCCTGCAGTGAAACGATGAAAATAAGCGGTAATGTCAATCTGACCATCCATTTATGCGAGAAAAGCAGTATCGGACCTAGAAATATGAAGAAGCCGGACAGGAAATAGAAGCAGTTTTTTAGAATGCGATTTATTCTGTTTTTGTATCGGGTTATATATGCTATCAAAGTAACGAGAAAGATCGAGTAGTAAGTAATGAGAATATAAAAATATATTTTAAAATCAAGAGTGGCAAATGCTTTCCAGAAATCCGGCAACGGTTGGAGTGGAAAACTTCTAAAAACATCTGACATGAAATTCGGAAGTCCGAACGACCATAACAAATACCACATTGAATTATTGATCATAAGTTTCGGATTATTAAACTGAAGCTTGTAATTATCCAATGAAGTGACGTTTTTCAGGCTGTATTTATAGATGAACAAAAAGATAATTCCTATAAATATGTTTACGATAATAAGCGGCAATTTTTTTTTAATTGTTTTTTGTTCGAAAACCAATTCAAATACTGTTAAAAAAACAATAAACAGCATGGCTGTTTCTTTGGACAGTAAAGCGGCTGTGAAAAAAAGAATATTTAATAATGGCTTCTTGTTTTTATAAAAATAAAAAGAAAGGATTAAACAGGTAAAAACCATAACTTCCTGGAAAGTGGCAAACCAGTAAAGCTGAAAAACATGGATAAAACTCAACGCGTATAGAAAGACTACGAGACGCGAGAATAGCCGGTTATTTGATAATTGGTAAATAATCTTGTACAAAAAAATTATTCCCACGAAATACACAAAAAAAACAAAAGTATGGCCAAGAAAAGTATTAAATCGTAAAGTCCTGATAAAAAAATAAAAAACCTCGGTAGCCAGAGGCTTATAGGAATAAGTTCTGATAGGTGAAAAAAAGCTGATAAAATCACGTATCGTTTTAGCGTTGCTTATTTTTAAAAAGAAGAAATCATCCTGGAAAAATTTAATTAAAAAAGCTTGTTTAAAGAGGGCGATTACGAATAAAAACAAACCGGCAAAAAAAACAAGATCGTTTTTAAGAAGATGGGCAAGTTTTTTATATAAGCTCATAAATTCAACCTCATCCTAAGGAATTAGTTCAAATAAATAAATAGCCGACTGACTGTTTGGTTTAGTAAATTTTTTAATCAGTTTAATCGGCCAATTATCCGGGAACTCAGTCCGGTGAGGGAACACTGCGTAAACATAGTTGTTGCCAAGCTCTTTCTGATTAGCGATTAAATCAGATTCGTTTAAAGGCCAGAAACCGCGGACAGATATTTTATCGTCTTTTCTGATAAAGACTTCGAGCATATCTGCGATAAGACCAAAATTTCCTTCAGCCAATAAAATTACCGGTTTTTCCTGGCTTTTTCCCCGGGCGAACTCTACAATCTCATCTGTACCCCATCCGGCCGTAACACCATCAATGTACTGTCCCATATCGACTTCTGGCAAACTTGTCTTTACCGGATTAAAGATGATCGGGTATGAAAACCACAGTTGAAAAACGATAACAGGCAGCAGCAAAGATAACATCATCCGCCTGCTTTTTATTTTTCCGATATAAAAACTGGAAAGAATGACCAGGAGGCTACCGAAAAATATTACATATCTGGGGAAAAGCACCTTTGTAAAAAAAACTATAGCGACAAAAGGCAGAAGAATCCACAAACCGATATATATAGCCAATCTTTTTTGCGTTTGGAATAACTTGATAAGTCCAAGCAAAGCAACGATCCCAAGGATAAAACCGGACTCCCAAAGAACATATAAGGGCAGAATTCTGATATTCGTAAAGAAAACCGCTAACGGATGTCTGATAAACTCACTAAATGTCATGACAAAAGTATTATTTTTCTGGGCAACATAATGAAAGAAAGGCGAAAGGCGCTGGATATTATAGATCGATATAGCGATCAGGCAGGTGAAGACAAAAAGAACAAAAAAATTAATTATCCGTATCACAGTTTTTTTGATATTCCTGTCAATCATTATTATTGGAGCCAGTGCCGATAATGCTATAAACATTTTGACTGATGATTTGGCGAGCAATGATATTCCGGCAGTCAGCCCAAAAATCAACGCGATGTCAAGACCGTTATACTTGACAAAAAGAATCGACAAGAAAAAAATCCAAATGAATGCGGCATTTACTCCTGAATCAATTAATGCTAAACGGTCATAAAAAAGAAAATAAGGGGTAATTGTGTATATCAGTGTTCCAACCAGTGCCGTTTTTTTGCCAAAAAGATAGTACAAGGTAATAAATATGCCAACAAGAGCAATAAATCCCGTAAGAACTGAAAACAGTCTTCCGGCAAAGAGTGCATTATCCGGGAATAGTTTCAGAAAAGGGATCATGCCCCAGGTATGGAGAGGCTGTTTACCGTCTGTTAAGGAAATGAATCGCCATGACGCATCATGCCATGCGACTTTTGCCCATCGGATATAAATGCCTTCGTCACAGAATATGGGAAAGCGCTCGAGATTAATCAATCTGGTGATAAAAAATAAACAAACAAGGATAGCCAGGAATACAAGATCTTTTTTCGTCAGCAATTTTTTCAGTCTTTTTATCAAAACAGGCAGATCAAACATGTTGATATTATATAATATTTCTATAACATGACATATTCATTGATTGTGCCGATCTTTAACGAGGAGGATAATATTCCCTCTCTTTATAAAAGGCTAATCGCCGTTATGGGAGAAATATCCGACGGCTATGAAATAATTTTTATAAATGACGGTTCGCATGACAATTCCCAATCATTGCTTGAAGCGATGCATCAAAAAAATGAGCGGATAAAAATAATTAATTTTTCCCGTAATTTTGGCCATCAAATCGCAGTTTCAGCCGGTTTGAATTATTGTTCGGGAGATAAGATTGCAATTTTGGATGCTGATTTGCAGGATCCGCCTGAAATATTGCCCAAATTCTTCAAAGCACTGGAAAACGGTTGCGATGTTGTTTATGCAGTCCGCAAACAGAGAAAAGAAATCTTCCTTAAAAAAATAGCCTATCATTTATTTTACCGATTTTTGAAACTGATGGTTGATATCGAAATCCCGCTGGATGCCGGAGATTTTTGCGTCATGAACAAACGGGTGGTAAAAGCATTGAATTCCTTGCCTGAAAGAAACAGGTTCGTTCGCGGATTACGCAGTTGGATTGGTTTCAAACAAATAGGTCTGGAATACGAAAGATCAGCCAGATATGCCGGTAAAAGCAAATATAATCTGAAAAAACTTTTTGATCTGGCCTTTGACGGAATCTTTTCATTTTCCTATCTTCCATTAAAGATTATGTTTTCTTTAGGGTTCACATCGTTATTTATATCGGTAATCGGGATTATCGGTGCAATTTATTTAAGATTGTTTACCGATGCCTATAAGCAGGTTCCGGGATTCGCGACAACCATAATTCTTGTAATGTTCGTTGGTGGTTTACAGCTTTTTTCCATCGGAATTATGGGAGAATATCTAAGGCGTATTTATGATGAAACAAAGTTAAGACCTCAGTACATAGTTGAGTCAACCGTCGGATTCAATTCCTAAGGTAAAGACTTAGTTCCTGAAAATTGTTTAAATGACTGAATTCAGACGGTTTTAAATTAAGAGCAGGTTCCGATTGATCAATAACGAGACAATCATGGAAAGCAAGTTTTTTAGCTAATGACGCTTCTTTTTCTTCTTCATAGGAAAAAACAACTTTCTTTTCGAAGTAATAAACTATTGACGGATGATTACCCCACCATTTGGTAGTCGTTATTAATAGCCCCATTTTGTCAAGGGTGGCAAAGCTTTTTCTGGTTTCCGGATTAAGAATAATATAAAGCATATTGCACCGGTCTTTGGCATAAAGACTCATTAAGTAATGTGCGTCATTATTTTTTGAATAATAAGTGGTAAACAGGTTATTTGTTTTAATGGCAGTATAAAAAATACTAAAAAAAACAATAATTATCAGCAGATAATAAATAGTTTTCTTTTGTCTGAGATACGAAATTAAATAGAGACTTAAAAAGGCAAATTGGGGTATAGCAGAGTAAAAGTACCAGAAAATTTTTGTTTTGGTCAGATTGAGAAAAATAAACCAAGGTAATAAAAATAAGGCCGGCAGCAGATCTATTTTTTTATTCTTTATTAACTGATAAATTATTACCGCCATACCAAGAGCGGCAGTCCAGATAAATAATTTAAACTGGTCTGCAGCCAGATCAAAATAATAAGTTCTCTGACCGAAATGAAATTCAATCGATGATGTTACTCTGTGGAAATGGCTCTCAACAATGTGTTGTACCCAAAAAGTTTTTCCGAATAAAAAAAACATCAAAACAAACCAGGAAACCGTGACGAGTAATTGAATCGCTAATTTTTTTAGTATCTTTATCAGTTGTTTGTTACTGATCTTTTTAAGACAGAACAACAAGAGCTGATATCCGGTGATGATGAATATTGGATACAAACCAATTAAGGATTTACTGAAGACCGAAATCATCGCAAAAAGTAGCCCGATCCATAAATTGTTATAAAAAATAAAAAAACCTAACCATCCAAGAAGTAAAAACACATCAAGGTTGGCTACCTGGGCTCTCTGAACAAAAATCGGGGTAAAGGCCGTTAAGGCGGTAATGGCGGTAGCCAGAAAAGGTTCTTTTACTGTTTTAAGATAAAGAATATAAACAAAAATCAGGACGACTATTGTTATCAGAAGAGTAAAGATGCGGGCGGAAATTTCTGCCGGAACCGGCTGAAACAATTTAACGATTAATCCGTAGACAAAAGGAACAAATGGTGGTTTATCGAGCCAGGGTTTACCCTGCCAGACAGGAAACCAAAAGTAATTTTTAGCAAACATTTCTTTTCCTGTTTGGACATATAGCGATTCATCCCAATCGTAAAATGGTACGGCATGGAAAATCAGTTTATAACCGATCATGCCGATATAAGAAAATAGAAAAAAAATCAAAGGCAGATGGCGTTTTATTTTTGTCATGGTATCATTTTATCAGAGATCTTTTTAAATAATTTTCATAAAGACAGTCTTCGGGCTTTTTCAATGCTGTTTGTAAATCGCATCTCATTTCAAAGGAAAAATCAACAACTTTTCTTTGATGATAAAAATATCCATAGATTTCATAACCTGATGAAATCAATAAGATTAAGAGAATGAAAAAAAGCAATTTTTTTTTGTATAAAGCGTTAATAAATAACATTCCCTGTCCGATAAAAAAAATCAGCGCAGGAAGTGCGGTGAATGTCCTTAACATATTCGGATTCTCTTTTGGATTAGTCAATAATGCGGGAATGAAGGCAATGATCAGGAAAGACAAAAATAAAAAGATATCCGGTTGACGAATCTTTTTTATAGAGCTGGTCAAACCCAACAACAGCAAAACTACCAAGATTGGATTTAAAGCTGTTTTTCCCGGATAATTATGCCGACCGTTCATGTCTCCACGACTAAAAAACATCAGTAAATTTGCTTTGATATTTTGGTAAATATAATTGATTTTATTCATCAAAGAAAGATCATCTCTGCCAATAAATGACAGTTCGGTAATCCTTAAATCCTTATGGTTCATAAAATAGCCAAGCAGCGGTAAAGCGGCAATAAAAAAAGTTATTAAAAAATAGACTATTTCTTTTTTATGGTTTTTTTTTATGAGGTACAAAATCGGCAGTATAAAAAAAATCCTTCCCGGCAGGTATGAATTAAAAGCCAGTCCGGCAAATAATCCTGAAACCAGCACTGATATTTTATCTTTCTTTAGAATAAAGTAAATTGACATTAGTTCTAGGAAAAGCAGGAAACCTACCTCAAATGAAAAGCGGCTAAAATTAATATACCAACGGGTACTCAGAAAAATCAAGGACAAAATCATCGGCATGGAGGTATTTTTATTGAAACTCCCTAGACTTACGTCTAGGAAATCTTTGCGTACACTTCGTCCGGAGTTGAAATCCGTCCGAAGCGAAAACATTTCGCTATTCATTAATGGACTTACGTTCTTGATGGGATTTCGCGAAGGCGGATTAAAAATCTTTTTCAATATTGCATAAAGAACTAACGGCGTAATAACTGCAAAAATAGCGCTGGGAAATCGTAGTGCGAAATTATTAACTCCAAAAATCTTAAACGATGCCAATAAAATATAAAAATATAAAGTTGCGTGACCGGTTGCCAATGGGCTATAGATTTGAAAAGGCAATTTATCAAGAGATAAGGCAAGCTTGGCAAACTCGACTTCATCGTAACTGAGGTTTTTTGGTACTTGATTAAAGAAAACGAAAGTCAATATGAGCGAGCAAGTAAACAAAATAATAATTTGATAGATGTTTTTTTTCATTTATTTCTTATAAGCTCCGGTAAGATCAAGGTATTTGATATAGATAATATCTTTAAAAGTTTCCAGTGCGTCTTTGAAAAAGCTCACGTTTTTAGTCTCAACATGACGCCAGGGCACTGGGATCTCGCTTATTTTATAACCGTATTTTGCCGCTAAAAAGATAAACTCAAGATCAAACCCGGCTGAGACAGAAGAACCGGTTATATCATCTTTTTTAATAGAGACTACAAGTCTGTCAACGATCTTATTGGCGGCTTTTCTGTCAAACATTTTAAAACCGCATTGAGTATCTCTGATACCCTTAAGCCCAACAATCATATTTCGGATTAAAATGAAGCCGACCGCCATTATTTTCCGTAATAACGGCGCGCCCCTTCTTTCCCGATTTCTTGATCCGATAATAATTTGACTGCCATTGAGCGCTTCTTTTATCAGTTTTTCTGCTTCCTCAATCGGTGTGGCAAGATCAATATCAGAGAACATAACATAATCGTACTTTGAATTTTTTATGCCGGTGATCACAGCCATAGCTTTGCCCAGATGATGATTCTCTATAATCCTAAACTTAGGAAATGCTGGCAGATATTTTTTCTTGATTAGTGACCTGGAATTATCTTTTGACCCGTCGTCAACGATAATGACTTCCCTAAAACTCTTATTTTTAGAAGTGTAATTGCCTATTTTATCTAAAACGCCTTTTTGGATATTGACCTCTTCGTTATAGCAAGGAATTATAAGAGATATGGTTAAATTATTGTCCATGAACGATTTTATAAATTGTAATTTCCTGGAAATGCCAGACTTTGGCAATTTTCTTATTTTTGAATGCGGCTATTTGCCACTGACCGTCATTGAGAACGTTACATTCCTCCAGGAAACAAAGAACAATTAATTCTTTGGGATCGGCCAAGGTATCGGCGGGTAAGGGGCGGCGATTCATCAACTCCAAAAAATACCGGAAATGGTCATCGGTCTCAGTAAAAGGCAAAGCCACCAATTGGTATGGCTGTTTTGGATTTTCCTGAAGTATGTCTTTTGCCACCAGTTCTGCCCTTCTAATTTGATAGCCGCCTTTTTTTATGAAAAAACTATATTTGATGTTAAATAAAATGAAGATTAAAAAATAAGAAACGGTGATTATTTTAACCAGCTTGCTTTTTGACAGTTCTAGCAGCTGATAAAACATGTAGGCAACAATGTAGAAAAAACTGAAGTATGCCGGTCCGTAATAATGAGGAAAACGGTAGCTGTTAAGAAAACTGAAACAAATAGTGAAAAAGAAAAAATTATAAAAATTAATTTTATAGAATAAATCGGCTTTTTTCAGGCGTTTCAGTAAAAAATAACCGATTAAAAGTCCGAAGAACATGATTAAAGCAACATATCGGTTGGTATTCATCCGATAAACATGGTTGAAGAAATTGGTAACCGTATCAATAATTCTGTCTATGCCGGACAGGTGCTGAATAATTTTCTTATCAGTAAACATCCTGATTAGATTTTTACTATTAAGGAAGTCGTGCTTCAGGTCAAATATGATGAGCGGCGAGTAGAAGAAAAGAAAAGCAGCCGCAGATATCAATAATTTTTTCAGTAATGCCAGGTTTTTTTGTCTTTCTTTAGTAATAAACGACAAAATTATTATGAAAATAGGGATGATTGAGAGATATGCAAGATAATGTAATTGAATCGAAAAAGATAAAAAGGCTCCGAAGAGAATGGCATGGAGTGTTTTTTGGTGCTTGAGGAGAAGGTAAAAAAAATAAAGGGTAATAAAAGAGAAAAGCGGCAGAAGATTGGGATTCCATGAAAAACGGGACAGATCAACAATCACATAAGAGAAAGTTGCCAGAATTAGAAAAAAATCCGCAGTTTTCTTATTGGATATCTTTCTTATACCAATGTAGGAAAAAATCAGACCAATGATCGAAAGAAAGGCTACTCCGATGGCCAGCCCGCCGGGATTATAATTGAATAAGAGTAAAAAAGGAGCTATTAGATAGTAGTAAAAGGGACCGAGAAATACCTGGCCGATTGAACTTGTCGGTCCGATAGCCGGAAAGTGTTCAAGTGTTACTATTCTTTTGACGACTATTGCATCCCGACCCTGATCGCCAAGAAAAGTGGCAAATTCCATGAGACGGTATAGTCTTAAAAAAGCCGCAATCGCGATTAAAGCCGAAGGGGCTTTATTTTTTGATAGAATATTTCTTATGTTTCCTAAAAATCTGGGAAAAGCCATACCTATATATTTTACCTTAACTTTGGTAACAGTTATAAGTAGTATTATACTTTACGCACCTTTCATTCTTCATTCGAACAACTGGTTTGGCTTAAAGATTGAAAATTCAAAGCCGGATTATATTTATAAAAATTTTGACGGTCCGCTATATGTTATTGCCGCAAAAACTTTTTATAAAAAAGATCTGATTGATATTCCCGGAAAGGGTTTTATAATTTCACTGCCATTATCAGATAAGTATTTTGCCGCGCATCTGCCGATTTATCCATTATTAATCAGACTCTTTTCGTTTATCGGTTATTTAAAATCAATGGTTTTTGTCAATTTGCTGTCAACGGTTCTTTTTGCCCTGTTTTTTTATTTTTTTATTAAACAATTTAAACTGTCGGATAAACCGCATATTTTGACGGCAGTCATGCTTTTTTTGCCCCGCTTCCTAGTGGTAAGATCGGTTGGCGCACCGGAGAGTTTGTTTCTGCTCCTGATATTTATTTCAATATATTTTTTTGAAAAAAACAACTATCTGGGTTCCGGAATAGCCGGAGGATTGGCAGTCATGACAAAGACACCGGGAATTTTGCTTTTTGCAGGATATTTCCTGGTATTTTTTGAAAGATGGCTAAGGACAAAAAAAATTGATCCAAGATGGTTCTACATATCATTAATTCCGACAGGTCTTTTTTTAGTTTTTCTGTTGTACTACTTTCAATATGGTGATTTTCTTGCTTACTTTCATACGGGCGGGGTAGTATCAATGCCTTATCCTTTCTCGGTCTTTAACAATAATGCAAAATGGGTCGGCACAGCCTGGCTTGAGGAAATTGTGCTTTATTTTTTTATTTACCTGTTGGCGATTATGAAATTAAAAGACACTAAATATCGCAGCCTGTTTTATTTTCCGGCCATATTTTTTTCCGCTTTAGTTTTTGTGCAGCATAGGGATATCTCAAGATACGCTTTGCCTCTATGGCCTTTTACCTGCATAGCCTTTGATAAATTTTTTACATCAAAAAAATTTATTTTAGTGTGTATAATTCTGATACCGGCATTATATATGTACGCATGGAATTTTCTCATATCCAATATTATGCCGATTGCAGATTGGGCTCCCTTCCTTTAATCGCAAAATTTAGATATAATGATTAGTTAATTAGGTTTTTTATTATGAAAAAATTCATCAAAAAACGTTGGTATTTGATTATCTTGTTGATTGTCGGCGTAGTCTTTTTTTTAACCAGAGACAGAACATCGAAAGCGGAAAAAGCCAAGGAAGAAAGTTATAAGGTAACTTATAAAACTCTAAAAGACGAACTGTCTCTTTCCGGTGAAATAGATGCTGAAGAAAGGGTGGTTTTACGGTTTCAAACCTCAGGACGTCTGGCTTGGGTAGGGGTTAAAGAAGGCGATTATGTAAAAAAATACCAGGGGATAGCTTCACTTGATCAGCAAGAGCTGAAAAAACGTTTTGAGAAATACATGAATACCTATATGAAGAATCGTTGGGATTTTGAACAGACAAAAGATGATAATGAAGGCGAAGTCATCGGCGGTGTGTCTCAAGCATTAAGAGACGAGGCTAAAAGATTGATGGAGAAGTCGCAGTTTGATCTCAATAACGCGGTTTTGGATCTTGAGCTTCAGGATATTTCCTTACGTTATGCTTTTTTATCAACTCCGATTGAAGGAATAGTGGTCAGAGTTGATTCGCCGTTCTCAGGAGTGAACATTACGCCCTCCCAGGCTGAGTTTGAGATAATTAATCCGGAAACGATTTATTTTTCCGTGACTGCCGATCAGACAGAGGTAATAAAATTAAAGGAAAATATACACGGTAATATAGTTCTTGACTCGTATCCTGATAAAGAAATAAATGGTGTTATAAAAAGTATTTCTTATACTCCGAAATCCGGTGAAACAGGCACGGTCTATAAAGTAAAAATTGACATAGGGAAAAGTTCATTAAATCAATATAGATACGGCATGACCGGTGATATCAGTTTTAATCTACGGGAAGAGAAGCATGTTATTGCAATTCCGACAACTTTTGTAAAGACAGATGGTTCAAAAAAATACGTTTTTATGAGTGTAAATGAAAAAAGAATAAAAACATATATTGAGCTTGGAGATGAAATGGACAACTATACAATAATAAAAAAAGGATTGGCAGAAGGCGATATTATTTATTAAGTTCTTCATAAAATGATTAAAATAAAAAATCTATGCAAGGAGTATTTGATTGACCATGATGTTAAATTTACGGCTCTTTGCGGCTTAAATCTAAATATCAAAGACGGCGATTTTTTGGCTATTGTTGGGCCTTCGGGAAGCGGGAAATCAACCTTGATGCATATGATAGGTCTGATAGACAAACCTTCATCAGGCGAAATAATCATTGACAATAAAAATGTTTTGAATTTAGGCGATGACGAGATATCAAAGTTAAGAAACCGTTTTGTCGGTTTTATCTTCCAGCAGTTTAATCTTATTAATAAACTAACGATTCTCGAAAATGTTTTGTTACCGACAATCTACGCTACCCAGCCTTTTGAAATTGATCCAAAAAAGAAAGCCATGGATCTGCTTACAAGATTCGGGATGGGAGAAAAAATAAATTCTTATCCCAATAAAATATCCGGAGGCCAACAGCAAAGAGTAGCTATTGCCAGAGCGTTAATTATGGACCCTCAGTTGATACTGGCAGATGAGCCAACGGGAAATCTCGACTCAAAAACGGGAAAGATCATTTTAGATCTTCTCAGTGAATTAAACCACAAAGATAAGAAAACAGTTATTATTGTAACCCATGATAAAGAAATTGCTGCCAGAACAAAAAGGAGCATTACTATCATGGATGGGAAAATAATCGATAACAGTTCGCAAGATTAAAATGCAATATTATATTTTTATCATAAAATCAGCCTTGGAAGATTTCTTAAGGAATAAAATGAGAACTTTCCTGACGTCGCTTGGGATTTTGATCGGAGTGGCATCGGTAGTTTTACTTTTGGCATTCGGCCTGGGATTAAAAGAATATATCAGATCTCAATTTAACAGTTTGGGAACAAACCTGGTTTTTATTTTGCCTGGGAAGATTTTCAACAGCGGCGGCGGTTTTAATAACAGCGGAGGCGCCAGTATCGGAACTATCAGTTTTGACGAAAAAGATCTGACAAAATTAAAAAGGATTAAAGAGGCGGAATATGTTCTTCCTAATTACACAAAATCAATCACTGTTGAGGCAAATGGTAAAAGTGAGCCAAGTACGCTTTACGGAGTGCCTGAAGATATTTTTCCTGCCAGAAATCTTGAAATTGAAACAGGCAGGGTTTTTGAGAAAACGGACGTTGACAGAAGAAACAAAGTGATAGTTGCCGGGCCAAAAATAATTGATAAGCTTTTTAGCCAGAGAGCCGAGGCAATAGATGCAAAAATTCGTATTAACAATATGTCTTTTAAAATTATCGGTATATTAAAGTCAAAAGGCGGAGGCGGTTTTGGCGGACCTGATTTTGACTCTTTTATCTATATGCCTTATAAAACGGCATATATTTTTAACACTGAAAAGGAATTCAAGACAATTCTGCTTAAGGCTAAAACCGAGGATCTTGTACCGGCGCTTAAGCAAAAAGCTGAAGAGGTGCTACTCAAACGCTACGAAGAGGATGATTTTTCAATAACTGAGCAAACAGAGATTCTCAATACAATAAGTTCGATATTCTCGGTTTTAAATACGTTTTTACTCGCGATAGGCGCAATCTCATTAATTGTCGGCGGAGTCGGAATCATGAATATTATGTATGTTTCGGTTACGGAAAGAACCAGAGAAGTCGGGATAAGAAGAGCGATCGGAGCAACAAAAAGAGATGTATTATTACAGTTCCTGACAGAAGCGGTTTTGCTTTCTGTTTTTGGCGGAGCCGCTGGTTTGCTCTTGGCATATGGGGTTGTTTTACTTATACAGGATTTTTTCCCGGCTTATATAGACTTTCTTTCCGTAGTAATCGCCATAGGAGTATCATCGGCGATCGGTGTATCTTTTGGTGTTTTTCCGGCGAAAAAAGCCGCTGAACTGTCACCGATGGAGGCGATAAGATATGAGTAAAAAAAGTTAAAATAGTAATTATATGCCGGAACTGCCTGAAGTTGAAACCATCAGACTCAAATTACTTTCCAAGATTGTCGGTAAGCAGATAATCGAAATAAAGATTCTGGTGAAAAAACAATTTACCGGCGATCCCGAAAAAATATACGGAGCCGGAATCAAGGCAATTGTCCGCCACGGCAAATATCTGAGCCTGGTTCTTGATAATGGTTTTTATGCCAACATCCACCTTAAAATGACCGGTCAACTGCTGTATGCCAACGATATAAATAAATCAAAATTCTTAAATAAAGTACCGTTTGTAACTGGGATAATGCCGGGGAAGACAACCAGTGTCATCATCAAATTTCATGACAACAGCGGATTGTATTTCAATGATATGCGCAAATTCGGTTGGGTCAGGATAGGCAGACAACAGGATAGACCAAAAGGTCCGGATATAATGTCTGCGGTATTTACGAAAGATTACTTATCCGATATTGCTGCAAAATCAAAAAAGCCGATAAAAACATTTCTGCTTGATCAGGAAAAGATTGCGGGAATCGGTAATATTTATGCCAATGAAATACTTTTTTTCTCAGGTTTGAGTCCGGAAACTAGAACGGATAAGTTAACCGGCATTCAGGTTAAAAAGCTGTATCAATCGATAAAAGCGATTATTGCCAAAGGGATAAAATATCAAGGGTCATCAGCTGCCGATGAAGCCTACGTGTTACCTGACGCCAGCAGAGGCAGTTATCAGAAGCATTTTTTAGTTTATCAGCGTGAGGGAAAACAATGCCTGAAGTGTCATACATTGATCAGGAGAATCAAGCAGAACGGCCGCTCGAGTTTTTATTGCCCAAATTGTCAGAAATGAAATATATTTATAGTATGCAGAATGTCATTCTGGTAAGCCCTCCGATTCGGAGGGTAAGCGAATGTAAGTGAGTTGATAGGCTTACCTTAATTGTTCTCGACTGCGCTCGAACAATAATTCATTTTATCCTTCGAGCGACCTCGCCAAAGGCGGGGAGTCGAGAAGTACTATTTGGATCTTTTTAAACAATTATCAACATACTCTCTTATCTTTCTTTCGAAAATCTCTTCGGAAAACTGTTCGGAGATTTTTCTCGAATTGATGCTCATTTCAGTTAATTTCTCTTTAGGCAAACTTTCAATTAGCTTAATTTTTACTATCAACGATTCGGGAGATAATTCATTGAAGAGAAAGCCGTTAATATTTTCCTTGACAGTTTCGGTTAAGCCGCCGCTTTTATAGGCGATAACCGGTAATCCATAACCCATGGCTTCGACCGGAGCAATCCCAAACTCTTCATCAACCGCAGAAAAAAGAAATGCTTTGGCATTTTGATAAATTTCCGGCATTTTTTTGTCGTTAACAGATCCGAGAAAATCAATTGTTTGACCGGCGAGTGATTTTAAATATTTTTCATCCCGCCCGGCGCCAACGATCTTCAGGTTAAATTGGTATTTATTGGCTGCTTTTATTAGAACATCAATATGTTTGGCACGGGCGAGGCGGGAGACGGTTAAATAATAGCCATTGGTTTTAGGCTTGCCCTCCAATTCGGAGGGCTGATAGCCATTAGCTTGATAGTTGTTGGGAATGGAAACTGGGGGATAGATGACAACTGAGTCGCGGTGATAGAATTTTCGGATGCGTTTTTGCGTCTCTTCCGAGTTGGCAATAAAAAATTTTGGTCTTTGGGATGAAGTATAGTCCCACATCCGTAAAAAATGGTTGATGAAATGTCCGTAAATTTTTATCAACTTGTGTTTTTGCCATTCGATAGCTGTTTCATAACCGTAAAGATAACGTGGCGGATGGTGTAAATAGCAAATGTGAACGGTATTTGGTTTGGTAATCACCCCTTTACACATATATGAACCGGATGAGGAAATAACAATATTATAGTTTGACAGATCAAAACTTTCCCAGATTTTGGGAGTTATAAAACGTAACGGTGAATAAAGTTTTTTCAAAAGAGGAATTTTATCTGCCCAGGAAGTGATAATATGCCAATTTTCAGTTACTTTGCCCTGATGGCCGAGTTTACCCGGGTTATAAAACGAGGTAATGACATCAGCTTCGGGAAAGATTTTTTTAAAGGAAACCAATACTCTTTCAGCTCCGCCGAATTCCTGCAACTGGTCGTGAACAAGAGCTATTTTCATGTTAGAATTATAGTCAATTCATGACAATATTTCATACTGTTATTTTGGGAGTGATTGAAGGAATAACCGAGTTTTTGCCGGTATCATCAACTGCGCACCTGATAATTGCATCAAGATTTTTGAATATTCAGCAGACTGATTTCATAAAACTATTTGAGGTTTTTATACAATCGGGAGCGATTCTGGCGGTGTTGATTATTTACGGTGATTTTTTACTGAAAAATAAAAAAATTTACGGCAAATTGCTGATGTCATTTTTACCGACTGCAATTGTAGGTTTTCTACTCTACAGATTCATTAAAAGTATTTTTTTTGAAACGGATATCTTAATAATCGGAGCATTAATTGGTGTTGGATTATTGTTTTTATTAATCGAATATTTTGTTAACAACAAGAGGCTGAAACTGAGCAAATCAATTGATCGGATCAATTTAATTGAGGCTATGATTATCGGTTTGGTTCAAGCTCTGGCAGTTGTTCCCGGAGTATCGCGGGCAGGAGCGGTAATTCTGGCAATGATGTTAATGGGTTATAGACGCGGTGAGGCAGCCACATATTCTTTCCTTCTTGCAGTACCGACGATTTTGGCTGCATCGGTTTTTGATCTTTATAAATCAAGGGAGGTTCTATTGAGTTCACAATCAAATTTATTTTTACTTGTAATTGGTTTTATCGTATCTTTTCTGGTTGCTTATGTTGCAGTTAAGTGGTTGATAGGTTATTTAAAACAGAACTCTTTGGTCGTCTTTGGTTTTTATCGTATCCTGCTTGCTATAATATTGCTAAAGCTTATTGTCTAATATCGTCTGCCTCTGTAGCTTAAGCTGGATAGAGCACTGGCCTCCGAAGCCGGTGATGTGGGTTCAAATCCCACCAGAGACACAGGAATAGATTGGGCTCGTAGTTCAGTTGGTAGAACGCCGCATTCGCATTGCGGAAATCAGGGGTTCGACTCCCCTCGAGTCCACATAATTGTTACTCTTCGAGTGACCCCGCCAAAGGCGGGGGAATCGAGAAGTATCATTAGAGCATTCTCGACTTCGGAACGCTAAGCGTCCCTTCGCTCGAATGATATATAAATATATTATTATTGTATTTTAAGACTTATGTCCAGACTTACAACCTTTTACATAGTTCGTCATGGTGAGAGTGAGTGGAATTCCAAAAAACTTATACAAGGCCAAACTCCACACATACCCCTGACAAATAACGGTAAGAATCAGGCAAAAAAATTAGGGGACAAACTGAAGAGTATTGACTTTGATAAAGTTTTCTCCTCGGATTTGCTGAGGGCAAAACAAACTGCCGAGATAATAACTCTTGATAAAAAAATAGTTGTTGCAACTATAAAAGCCTTGCGTGAAAGAAATTTTGGTTCATATACCGGAAAACCGGTGACCTTATATTTATCCGATCTGAAGAAGATGATCGAAAAAAGAAGTCAACTATCCAATGATCTGCAGATGAATTTCCGGATTCATAAAGATATTGAAACTGACAGTGAGATAGTTAGCCGGTTAATACTTTTTTTAAGAGAAACAGCGGTTGCATATCAAGGGAAAAAAATTTTGATAGTAGCGCACGGAGGTTTGATGAGCGCTTTATTAATTCATCTTGGCTATTATACATATACAGAGATTAAAAACAGTCATGGTATATCAAACACATCATACATAGTGGTTCAGAGTGACGGCACTGATTTCTTTTTAACAGATACCTATGGAGTAGATGTTAAAGGTAGGATTATAGAAATAATCGATATTGTTGATGAAGAAAATAATATTCTTTATCAGGCAAGTAAAAAACAAGCTCACGAAAAAGGTCTGCTGCACCGGTGCGTAATGGCAATGCTTGTTGATTCAAAAGGGAGATGGTTGCTGGTAAAACCAAGATCACATAAACAAGATGCCGGTCAGTATGTGGCTCCTGTTGGCGGGCATATTAAAGCGGGCGAGTCTGATGTTGATGCGCTGAATAGGGAGGTGGCAGAAGAAATAGGGATAAAAGGCTTCAAACATAAATTAATCGGCAGGAAGATTTTTAATAGAACAGTACTTGACCGCAAAGAAAACCATTATTTAGTTCTGTACGAGATATATTCTGATGATAAACCTGTTCTTGGCGATGAAGCAGAAAGCTACCGGTATTTTTCTCAAGAAGAATTGAAAGCACTGATGCAAAAATCACCTAAAGCATTTGGAGGATCGTTTCATTTTGTCATAAAGAATATAATGAAGATTTGATCAACCATCAAATACCAGGTCAACATGATTAATCATGCGTTTATTTAGTTATTCAAAGCGAAGTTATTTAGCATTACCAAGCAGTAGATTTGTTGTGGCTGCTATCGAAACTAATGCGAGGACCATATTAAGAACAACAGTTGGTGTTTCTCCTTGTGAAGCGGCCAATGAAGAGGCGCAAATTGCTAACATACTAACAAGTCCTGTTAATACTGCATCTCTAGTCGTTGGTTCAGGGATTAATGGTGTATTTTCAGTCTTCATAATAGAAGGTATTATAGGTCTACATCGCTTAAAAATCAAATGTTAAATTGATTCTTGCTTGTGTTTTATTCTATACAAATCTCTTCTTCTTAGTTCTGCCAGACAAACAATTGTCCAGATTATCCCACCGGTGAGCCATAGATAGAGCGATCTTTCGTTTCCCCCAAGATCAGTATTTAACATAGCTCCTATGAAAGGTAAACTGTTAAATGCAGCAAGCACCATGGTATCGCTGTCGTTGGGAGGAACATCGGAGATTAAGGAGCCTTGCTTTTCCATAGCCAGTATTATAGTTTATCCAAGACTAAAAATCATGCAATCTGATATACTTTTAATCATTAAAAAGCGTCTGTAGCTCAGCGGTAGAGCGCCACTCTTACCCGCCTGCCAGAGCTTGCGTTCGTAGCTCAGTGGTAGAGCACCACTCTTATAAAGTGGGAGTCGATGGTTCGAATCCATCCGAACGCACAAAAGCGGCGGGCAGGTAAAGTGGATGTCCTTGGTTCGAATCCAAGCAGACGCACACTAGAGTCGCTTTCCGATCCGCCAGCCGGAGGAGAGGAATTAGCGACTCTTGTGTCCTCCAAATATCGCTCTTTGAGCCGCATCCCGCTAAGCGGGATAAGGCGAAAAGTAAGATATGGAGGACAATTGAGTTTCCCGACGATAAGTCGGGATTACTCTTTCTTACTTATCCCACGAAGTCAAGAGGACGAAGTGGGAAGTCCTCCAGTAAATAACAAAATATTAGAATTACTTTTTTTTCCTGCTTGACAGAGAACCAAACAAACAATATTATTATTCTTATGCCATCGCCATTCAGTATAGTTTTTCAGATTTTATTACTTAGCGTAATAGTTTCCAGCGTACTGGTAATAATCCATGCTGTTTTATCAGCTAAAGCTCTTGGCGGTACACTTGGCCAATCATTAAGGAAAATTGCTGCAGGAACAATTATTCATACCATACTTTTTGTTACCTATACCTTACTTGAAAAGGGTAATCGGGGAGTTTTGAATGAGGAACAGATTCGATTATTTTTTATGTTTGCCGGACTGTTTGGATCTTCATTGCTCTTTGCCGGTTTTCTCCAGCTTTACAATATTGCCAAAAAACTAAGGCTGTTTACAGTATAAAGCATGACCTAAAAAGACAAACACAGTTCTTTTTTATAAAGTATAATATTGATGACTATTTATATAGCCGAGGTAGCCAAGGTGGTCACGGCGGTGGTCTGAAAAACCTCAGATCTCAGTTCGACTCTGAGCCTCGGCACACTTCGACTCGCGTTGCTCGCTCAGTGCAAGCAACAAAAAGCGAAGAAGATAGCTTACAAGAAACAAAGTTTACCCTGAGCGTAGCCGAAGGGACTCTGAGCCTCTATATGACTTCGACATCATGCGGGTTTGATTCGATAAGCGAACTTTGGGTAATCTGGACAAATTCGGCTTTTTCCCAAAGCTCATTAATATTCTTTGAGCCATTATATGAAAAACCCGATCTGACTCCATTAATAAGCTGGTAGACCAAATCATTGACAGATCCCCGGTAAGGGACAATCGCTTCAACTCCCTCTGCGGCATAGTTCTTAAGATCTTTCTGCACTTTTTTATCTTTTATCTGCCGGTCGCGGTTGGCTGTAAGCGAAGCCATACCTCTTGTTAATTTATACTTTCGGTTATTCTTAAAAAAAGTTAAAGCCGGACTTTCATCACAGCCGGCAAAGAGCGTTCCGATCATTATTGTTGATGCTCCGGCAGCCAGCGCTTTAGTTATATCACCGGATGTGCGGATCCCTCCATCGGCAATGATTGGGATCTTAAATTTCTTTACTGCCTGACTGCATTCGTCAATTGCCGTCAACTGCGGGACTCCGGCACCGGAAATTATTCTGGTTGTGCAAAGAGCTCCGGGTCCGATTCCTACTTTAACTGCGGCTGCCCCATGTTTTGCCAAATCAAATGCGCCTTCAGCTGTAGCGACATTGCCGGCGATGAATTCTTTTTTGGGAAATTTTTTAACAAGTTCACGCAGTACTTTCAAAAGGTGATCGCTATGACCATGAGCGATATCAATGACAATAACGTCAGCTCCCGCTTTGATCAAAGCCTCGGTCCTTTCGAGATAATCGCTATTAATTCCGATAGCGGCACCGACAAGATAATGGTTCTTTTTGACTGTTTTTACCTCATCGACTTCTTCTTTAATTGTTAAAACCGGTGGATGATTCCGATTCCTCCAATTTTGGCAATGGCGATCGCCATATTGGATTCGGTTACCGTATCCATATTGGCGGTAATTAACGGAATATCCAACTTAATCTTTGGGGTTAAATTAGTTGAGAGGTCAACATGAGATCTCGAGACTAAACTGGTTTTTTTGGGTATGAGCAGAACATCATCAAAGGTTAATCCAAGTTTTTTGATTTTAAGCATGGCTTTTTTTTATAAATTCGTAACGGTCAGGGCCATTGGAAATGATTCCCAGCGGAACTTTTAAAAACTTTTCTATGAAATTCAGGTATTTCTGACAGTTTTTTGGTAACTGATCGAATTTTTTCAAACCGGTAATCTCTTCAGTCCATCCGGGAAATGATTTATAAACCGGTTTCAACTCCGCCAGCTCCTGATATCCGCAGTCTGAATAACTGATTTTTTTATTCTTATATTGATAGCCGATGCAGGCTTTTATTTCAGGTAAACCGGTTAGTATATCAAGCTTGGTTATTGCCAATTTGTTGGATGAAGTTATTTGGCAGGCGAACCTGACCGCTTCAAGATCAAGCCAGCCGATCCGTCTTGGTCTACCGGTAGTTGTACCGTACTCCTGACCTTTTTCTCTCAAATGATCGCCTTGTTTGTCACTGAGTTCGGTTGGCAAAGGACCGCCTCCGACTCTTGACGTATAAGCTTTGACGACCGCCCAGATTTCATTAATTGCGTTTATCGGGATACCTGATCCGACATTAACGGCTCCGGTTACGATATTTGATCCGGTTGAGAAAGGATAAGGCGACCAGTCATTATCAAGCATGACTCCATGAGCACCCTCGATCACGATATCTTTTTTTGACTTGACCGCTTGGACCAATACCGCATAAGTATCGGAAACATAGGGCATGAGGATTGATCGGTAGGATTTAAACTTTTTCAATTCTTCATCAATTTCAATAGGTTTAACATCAAAAAGTTTCAGAATCTTATTCTTTATTTTTGCCTGAAACGTGAATTTTTCCACAAATAAATCCCAGCGTACTAATTCATAAAACCTGATTCCGTTATAGCTTACTTTATCGGCGTATGTTGGACCGATACCGCGTCTGGTGGTTCCCAGTTTATTTTTTCCGCGTGCATTTTCATAAGCCTCATCCAAAGCTTTATGATAAGGGAGGATGATATGACACCTGGGTGAAATGAAAAGTTTGTTTTTCAGACTGATTCCCTCTTTTTTCAGGAGATTTATTTCAGTAATAAGAACATCCGGATCGATAATAGTTCCATTAGCAATTACTCCTTTGACATTCTTGTGCAAAATGCCTGACGGCAACAGGTGAAACGGAAATTTCTTACCTTTAATCACTACAGTGTGGCCGGCATTATTCCCACCGTGGAATCTGACCGCATAATCGGCCTGACTGCTGAAAAGATCGACGATTTTGCCTTTACCTTCATCGCCCCATTGTGATCCGAATATAAATTTGATCATATTTAGTTAATAATTAATAATTTGCTTGACTAATTCTTTAATTGCACCGGTGTATTTTTCAGGTGAAATTTCCTTTAGCGGCAGTTTATATTTTTTTGAAATGAGAGTAATAATTTTTCTGAATTTTGTTCTGGAGATTTTTTTCCCTTGTGTCAGGGATTTTAAAAGTTCATAAGCTTTTTTTTTATCATTATGTTTGATGAATAGCTGGAGAGGTTCGGCCAGAATTTCCCAGTGATTGTCTAATTCATTCTGACAGTAATCTTCGTCAATTGAAATTTTCTTCAGCCCGTTGGAACAGCTTTGCCAGGAAAGAAGACTGTATCCGATAGTTGCGCCAAAACTGCGTCTGACAGTTGAGTCGGAAAGATCCCTTTGAAGGCGGGAATGGATAAGTTTACTTTCGTAAAATTCAATCTGTGAATTAGCCAGTTGGGAATTGCCTTCGGCATTTTCAAAATCAATCGGATTAATTTTCTGAGGCATGGTGGACGATCCGACAGTTGTTTGGTCTTTTTGTTTAATTATTCCCAGCATAATATACTGCCAGAGATTAATACTCAGATCATAAATAATACCGTTAACCAGTTTAATAATCTGAAAAAACTCGATCCAGTTATCATAGGGCAGGATCTGTGTCGTGTAATGGTTGGGTTTTAGCCCAAAGGAAGCAATCAGCTCATCGGTCAATTTGATCCAGTTAATTTTTGGATCAATAAAATAAAAACCGCTGTAATTACCAACTGCGCCATTGCACTTGCCTTCAAAAACAAAAGCCTGAATTCTTTTATACTGCTTATCAAGTCTGACAATATAATTAACTATTTCCTTGGTAAAAGTAGTCGGGATGGCCGGTTGGCCATGGGTTCGCGCAAGGAAGACGGAATTTTTATTTTCTTTGGCGAGAATTTTCAGATCAAGAATAAATTGTTTTAAAAACGGCAGCAAAACTTTATTTTTAATATCCTGGAACATCAGTCCATATGCAAGATTATTGGTATCTTCAGATGTCAGTCCAAAATGGACAAAATTAGTCAGATCTTTTAATGATGTTGTTGCCAGTTTATCTACCAAATAGTATTCAACCGCTTTAACGTCATGATTGATTTTTTTTTCAATATTTTTTATCTGGTTAAAATCATCGATATCGTACACTTCGATTAATCGATTAATCGAAGTGTGATCATTTTTTTTAAGCTGGCGGAGAAACTTAAATTTTGAAAGATAAGCAAGATAGGCCAATTCTACTTTTATGCGGTAATGAAACAAAGCGTATTCTGAACAGTAGCTGGAGAGAATTTTTAGTTTTGCAGCATATCTCCCGTCAATCGGGCTTATGGCGTAAGCTTGATTAAAGTCCGGATTTTGATTAATCTTCATTAAATAAGGAAAAGTCTTATTTTGAAACATATATTTTTATCAAATAAAAGTTAACAAGTCAACGCCAAAAAATTTGATAAAATATAAATGAGTTTATGCGTAGGAGTGCGGGCGTAGTTTACCGTCACCACTTCGCTCTTTACAAGAGCTTCGAGGTGCAAGTATTTGGTTTTGAAATTAAATGCTTGCACTCCGTAGCTTTATGCGTAGGAGTGCGGGCGTAGTTTATTGATAAAATGCCCCGCCAAAGGCGGGGAGACAGAGGGTGGAATTACAATGTATATTGCTTATATATTGCAGAATAAATTAACAAAAAAGTATTATATTGGGTCAACTAATAATATTATTAGAAGACTTAGTGAACATAACAGAGGTCAAACAAAATCAACTAAAAGAAAAGGGGAATGGATTATAGTATATAAAGAGGTGCATGGAACAAATATCGAAGCAAAAAGACGGGAAAGGATGATAAAATCCTATAAAGGTGGAAATGCTTTTAAAAGATTAGTTTCGCGGGCGTAGTTTACCGGTAAAATGTCTCCTTGCCAAGGAGAAGACAGAGGGTTCAATTCCCTTCGCCCGCTCAGAATTGTTAGTAAAATGCCCCGCCAAAGGCGGGGAGACAGAGGGTTCAATTCCCTTCGCCCGCTCAGAATTGTTAGTAAAATGCCCCGCCATAGGCGGGGAGACAGAGGGCTATAGTCCTGAGCACTTCGACAAGCTCAGTGTGAACGAAGTCGAAGGATTCAATCCTGCCTGCCGGTAGGCAGGTCCCTTCGCCCGCTCCCGTCTTACGCTAAAGCTACAGACGGTTAATAAAAAATGTACTACGTTTATATACTAAAAAGTTCAAAATCTGGGATTCTATATTACGGATAAATTCAGAATTTAAAAAAAAGAGATTAGTATAACAAAAGGAATATTTTAATACGTAGTTACGTGAATACGGGACTGATTGAGATTGGCTGTAGCCTGGAGCTGGGTTTTCATCTGGACCTTATACAATTTATTACCAGCGTCCAAGGTAATCGCTTCTGAAACCAGATAGGTCGTAGTTGAACCACTGGCAAAAAAGAGATCAGAAAACCAGACGGGGTGTTGGTCAGTAGCGTTAAACAAACGTACATAAACATCTTCTACACCATTAGGAACATAGACCGATGCTTCAAAGTACGCATTCTTGATTTTTGAATAGTTAGAAGTGTCAATATAAATTTGTAATCCAGGAACATCTGTCCAATCATTTGCTTTGCTGAATCCCGATCCCAGGGGAAAATAATATTCTTTTGTTTGCGACGTTATTAGATTGTTGGTAGTAATTTTTTCGGGTTGTGGAGTTGCTGATGGTTTAAAATTTGACGAATTAGTTGCCAGATTAACAATATCCGAACAACTCAGCGGACATCCTTGTTTAAAGGCGGTGGGGACCAGAGTAGTAAACACTGCTTTTGGTTTTGGACTCTCCGATTTAACCCGGCCAAAATTCATAATCATCCAAATATTAAGAATTAAAAGGTTAAAAATCACTCCGACACAAAAAATTAATAATATACTTTTAGATGAACTATGGATATCTGAGTTCATAATTTAATCTTACTATAATAATTTTGATAAAATTGTATTAATGGAAGCTGATACATTGCAAAAAGATCGACTGCTTTATGTTGGCCAAAAGGCGATAATCAATAAAGAAGGCAAAATCCTGATTCTTCATGATCCGGTAATCGATGCGATTGATATTCCCGGAGGAAAGGTTCAGGAAGGCGAAAATGATTTCCCCTCCGCATTAAAAAGAGAAGTAAAGGAAGAGACATCACTGACTATTGATATTATTAGACCATTTCATACCGATTACTGGGAATTCCCGCCTGACTCATTGCATCGCAATGCCGGTAAGCAGATTTACCTTATTTATTTTTTCTGCAGATATGTTTCCGGAGAAGTGAAGATCAGCGAAGAGCACGATTGGCATAAATGGATTGATCAATCGGAGATTGAAAAATATTTCCATACAAAAACACGCTTATACAATGCCTTAAGCGATTACTTCAGGCTTTTGAAGATCAACAAAATCTGACTAAAGGCAGACTTGTCTGTTTGGTAAGTAATGATTTTTTCAACTTTGTCTTCGCTGACGAATTTCGCTTCTGACACCTCCCAATCATGATTCATCGGGTCCCCGGAAATGTATTCCATGAGGTAATAATAAACGGTTTTCTTAACCAGGTCCTGGTTAAAGCGGTAGTTGTAGTTGACGGCTATTGGTTTTTCAAAAACAATCTTTGCTTTTATACCGCCCTCCTCAGATACTTCACGCAAAGCAGCCGCTTCCGTATTTTCATTTTCATTACTGTCGCCGACTAATCCTTTGGGAAAACTCCAGTGTTTTCCTTGGGAATGCTGAGTAATCAGCCAGAGAGTTTTATCTCCATTTTTTTTAAAAACAATTCCGCCGGATGAGACCTCTTTCCTTGTTTTCATATAAGTATTTTATAAAATAATCTTAATGATTATCAAGAAACTGAATAATAACGGTTCATTGATCAAACCACCACTTAGCAAACAAATCAAATCAGGATTAGTGATTCTTCAGCCGGGGCAGGAAGTCGGGGAGCATATGACAGATAAAAGGGAAGAAATAATCGTTATTCTTGAAGGCGTGGCAACAATAATCGTTGAGGGAGAAACGCAATCGGTTGGTTCAAATAGTATAGTTTATATTCCTGAAAACAAAAAACACAATATCCTTAATAAAGGAAAAAAGATATTGAGATATGTATATATAGTTTGTTTAAGAAACTAAATCTCCAATTGTCCTAATTAACCTAATTTCTAAATAAAATGTTCTCGACTAATCGAAACGTCAAACGTTTCTCAGCTCGAACAATAAACAATATTCTTCGAGCGAGCGAATGCGAGTCGAGAAGTATCTTTTCAACTTTTTAAACTTTTTTAACTTTTTGAACTTTTTTCACTTTTATAGTATTGCCCTCCCATTTCATAGTCAAAGAGTTTTTTTTTCACCGGTCCAATAAATACTTGGTGGAGTACTCCTTTTGCTGCCTTGTTTATGGTAAGACGAATGCCTTCCTTATCAAATCTGCGGGTAGAGACATAGAGTTTGGGATTGGCAAAGACGGCAAATCTTATTTTTTGTTTTGCAGCTCTTTGGATCAGATCAAAGTCTTCACAATAAACGATATCTTCGTCAAAGCCTTTTATTTTCTTAAAAACATCTTTCTTAATAATGATGCATGGACCGTTGGCAGCAGGGATAGTTTTCTGGAAAGTTGTCAGCGCCGCATTCATCATGGAGAAAATCACCTTCCCTCTCCAGCTCGGTTCAAGCGGTCGATTCCAGACTGTTAGGGCGTCCAGTTTGTGGCGGAGTATTTTCTTTTTAATTTCTTCAAGAAAATTATTTTCGATCTTCACATCAGCATCAAAAAAAATATGATATTTTCCTTGGGCAAATGTGGCACCGTAATTGCGCGTAGCTCCGGCGTTCCTGCATTTTTTTTCGATGAATCGGAAATGAGGAATTTTGCGTTGGTACTCCAGACATCTTTTTTTTGTCTGGTCGGCTGATAAATTGTCAGCGATAATAACTTCGAAGTCGTTTATATTTTGCTTCGATATGCTGTCGAGCAGGATCGGCAGATTGTCTTCTTCATTGAGAGAAGGGATGATAATGGAAAAATATACTTTCTTCATGATTTACTTAAATAATAATTGATTCTCATCTGAATAAGTTTATTGACAATTATTTTACTGTAATCAGTGATGAATTTCGGAATTCTTTTTTTCCTTACTCCGTCAATGTATTTACTATTTGAAACTTTATCATATGTTGGTTTAACCAAATTAACATCCAATGCTCCAAGAGTGTCAGCTTCCATAAGAATCAGTTCGTCAATTTCTTTAAGTTTATCCAATTTATCGTGAACAGCGACCAAGTGGACACATCTTTGTTTTTGATCTGTCGAAAGAAAGGAAAAAAAGCTATCGCTCAATAATTTCTGCAGTTTTTCAGCGCCAACAATCATATGTTTGGCTTTAGCTTTTATTACTTCAGAATAATCACTTGTTTTTTTATCATGATTGAATAAACCGCCATAACCCCAGTCATGGCAGTATGCAGCAATTAACATAATATTATGGTCAAGATCAAGTTGAGGATTAGCATTGAGAATTTGTTTCAGATAATAAACAGTTGCCAAAGTATGTTCTTTGTCAAAGCCCGGCCGACCAAACTCAAGATCAGGGAGAACATTGTCTTGAAGATATTTTTCAAGGTTAATTAAGTTATTTCTCATTGATCTGAGATCAATTATACAAGATTGTTTAATCTTGAAAAGTTCGGTAAAATATAGTTCCATAAGGCGCGATGGCGAAGTGGAAACGCAGATGTCTGCAAAACATCTACTGCAGGGGTTCGATTCCCCTTCGCGCCTCATTTTTGAATTTTGGAGAGGTGTCGGAGCGGTCGATCGAGCTAGTCTTGAAAACTAGTAGGGCCGTAAGGTCCTCGGGGGTTCGAATCCCCCCCTCTCCGCATGAAAAAAACACTTTATTTCTTTAGAAGTTATAAATATGATTTTTTAACTGCATTTTTTGCCGTTATTTTATATTTTATTTCATTCAGGTTTTCTTCTGACCAAAAAATAGTTTTAATGTCTTCTTTATTAATTACCTTAGCGTCAGTTAGTTTAATCATTTTTTTAAGGTTAAAAGAAAAGGACTTTTATTCTATAGCGTTAACAAAAAGACAGGATAAAGATGATTGGATCGGAAGAGGATCATTTGAATATAAAAGAACAAATAATTCATATCTTATAACAGATTCTGAGCCGGGTTATATATTTTCAAAAACATTAAGTTGGAATGATTATAAATTTGAATTTGATTTTAAAATACTTAATATCTGTTTAGGGGCAATTGTAAGAGCTATAAATTTATCAGATTACACCATGTTTCAAATTAATATGAATGGAATTAGACCTCACATAAGGATTAATGGAGGTTGGCGTCCATGGGGAGCAAAAGAATCTGGATTAGAGTTTAGTAAACCTCTTTCTCCAGATCGTTGGTATAAGTGTTCTTTAACATGTGAAAAAGATATAGTTAACATTTTAATAAAAGAAGACAATGATGTAATTCTACAAAGAAGTTGGTTGATTCCGCATGAAAGATTAGGTTTTCCATTTCCTCAACTTGAAAACGATCCACATCCATTTGTTATTCATTTTCCTATAAATCTTGATTACGGCACAATTGGTTTTAGAAATTCTGGTTCTGAAAGAGCGCTTGTCAAAAATGTTTTTATTGAGAAAGTTTAATAACTATAAGGTTTAAGATGTTTTTAGATTCGAGCGCTTTGTATTATTTATTAGCATACGTACTTCATGGAATTTGGTTTTCAAATAATACCCAGTTACTACTTGTAATCCCTTTTCTTTTCGAATATCATTTCTTTATGAGTAATAAAATAGACACAAAGATACTGACCGTAGTTATTACAGTAGGATTTGTTTGTCTGGTTCTTGGTGGAATAATAGGTTTTTTGCTTGGTTTAAAGTCAAATAATGCAAACACTTTACTTAAAACAGAATCTGAACTGAGAAACGAAGCAAATGTAGAATGTTCAACGAAGACCGACAATATCTGCCCTGCATGGTGTAGTGCGGGATCTGATTATGATTGCTGTATTCAGGCAGGAAAGGTATGGGCGGATGGTCGAGGGTGTTATGATGCCAGACAATAAAAAATACTTAAATTATGTTAATCAAAATTATTACGGCGATTGCGTATATCGGCATGGTGGCAGTGAATTTTTTGGCCAATAGCCTACCAATAAATAACCGTTCTACCGGTGAAATATCAGCAGCCTATCCCAATCTTTTTGCTCCGGCCGGTCTGACCTTTTCCATCTGGGGTTTGATCTATCTTTTACTTGGAGGTTATGTGGTCTATCAGTTTGCACAGAAGGACAAAAAAACAGCAGAACTAATTAAAGAAATTAATCCTTTATTTATCGCCACATCGTTTGCCAATATTTTGTGGATATTTGCCTGGCACTATGATTTTATCGGTCTTTCGGTAATTATCATGGCAACTCTACTATTTCTTCTTATTAAGATTGCCGACATTTTGCGTACGAAGCATTTGATATCATGGGGAAAATTACTCATTTGGGCTTCATTTAGTATTTATTTTGGCTGGATCACAGTGGCAGCTATCGCCAATATCACGGTATTTTTGGTAAGTATTAATTGGAATGGATTTGGTATTGCTGACTTTGTTTGGACAAGCTTCATCCTGCTTGTTGGAGCCTTAATTGGCGTCTTAAGGATGCGTAAAGATCGCAATATTGCCTATGGTCTGGTGCTTGTCTGGGCGTATCTTGGAATACTGCTAAAGCACGTATCACCTGCCAGTTATAACGGACAATATCCAAGCGTTATTGCTACAGTCATTGGATGTTTGATCTTGTTCGGATTCTTTGTGGGAAGAACATTATGTAAGAAATAAATTATTACTATGTTCGTAAAACTTTACGCGATTGCGCTTCCGGTCTTCTTTGCTATTGATATGGTTTGGCTTGGGGTGGTTGCCAAAGATTTCTATCGTTTACAGATTGGCTCACTTATGAAACCGGATATCAATTGGATGGCAGCAATTGTTTTTTATTTGATTTTCATCGTTGGTTTGGTGGCATTTGTTATTGCACCGGCCATGGAAAAAAATTCGTGGATGCACGCTCTTCTCTTTGGAGCGCTGTTTGGTTTGGTTTGTTATGCCGCCTATGATCTGACGAATTTGGCAGTGGCAAAAGATTGGCCGCTTTTAGTAACTATTGTTGATTTATTCTGGGGTGCGCTACTGGCAGCTTCGGTCTCGACTATAACGTACTTCATCGCCAGAAAACTTGGACTATGAGTTATTTTATGATAAAAGAAATAACGATCAATGACAAAATGCAAAAAAATTATGTTTATATACTGTCTGAGCCAGTGGGCAGGAATTTTGACCCTAACTTTAACCCGGAACTAACGCCGCAAGAAATGTTACGGTTGGGTGTTTTTGGAGGAAAATATATGACTGACTGCATAATAGAATTTCCATCAGAGTGGTTTACGAAAGCTAAGTTATGTTCTCTAAAACACGATCCGAAGCTTAATTTCTTTGGAGTGAATGCCAGTCAACCCCTATCTGTCTGGCAAAAAAAAGGCTGGATTCATCCGGATGATCCTCGCGGTTGGTTTCAGTGGTATTGCAGGTACTTTATGGGAAGACGGCATGAAGATGACCAAAGACAAATAAAAAGGTGGAGCGCTTTCAGACGGCATGTTATCCAAATAAAGAATAATTGTGTCCCGGGAGAATGGAATTGTCGTAAAAAGCAGAGGCAGGCTGTGTTGCACTGGGCCTATGACAGTAGGAAAATGTAAAAATAATACTTCATTATATTAATATAATGAAGTATTGGAAGTTGGGTTTTTTTGTCATTTGTTAGATATAATTTACTCATGAAGACTTATGCTTTTAGACTGCATCGGGGTGCGGATCTGCGGGGAGAGATTGACAACTTCGTTAAGAAGAAAAAAATTATGGCAGGGATAGTACTTACCTGTGTTGGTAATCTTGAAAAAGCCGTCATCAGGATGGCCGGTGCAAAGAAAATTAAGACATATGAGGGCACGTTTGAGATCGTATCGCTGGTTGGAACGGTTGAAGCAGGGAATAGCCATCTGCACATAGCAATTACCAATGAGAAAGGGCAGGTATTCGGCGGTCACTTAAAATACGGATCAATTGTCGGTGTCACAGCAGAGGTTGTAATAGGGGAGTTGGAAAATACTCTTTTCAAAAGACTTTTTGACGAACAAACAGGTTATGATGAGTTGGTAGTAAAAAACAAATGATAAATAATAAATACCTCATAGTTCTCGACTGCGCTCGAACGATAAAGCATAAACCGTAACATTGAAAACTATCTCATAATATGATAAAATAGGTCTTCTAAATGAGAAAAAAAGAGGTTTTGCTGTCACTAATATTAAAGCTGTCAAAAATTATTCTTTTGCTAGGCAACAGTATAAAAAGAATATTTTATACAATAGTCTTCTGTCTTATAATACTTCCATATATCTTAATAAAAAATATTATAAGTATTATTTATGAGGCTGTATACTGGATCACCTATTTCTTCATCAAGGTGTTAAAACGGTTAACAGCTAAACTACTGGTTTTTTTAGAATCAGTTATTGGATTGTTTTTGGAGACAAGCATACTAACAACGAATTTCATTAAAAAAAACCGGGCTTATTTTTTAGCGCCAATCTGTGCCTGGGTACTTTTTACCAGTCTGGAGTATTTTAAAACCCTCCCAAACCCGAAAACATTTAACGACTTTCCGCAACCGCAAAAAACCATGGTCTATGACAGATACGGCACTCTGCTTTTCGAGAAAAATATTATTATCCCGGTTAATCTTGAAAAACTACCCCAACTGTTGGTTGAGTCAACCTTAATCAAAGAAAACAATTTGCCAAGTTTACGACTGGCAGCTCTTTTTACCAGCGAGAATAAATCTTCCATTAAAAATATCTTAACTGTTTGGCTGGTCAGTAACAGGATTAACGCAAATTTTTCAAAAAAACAGCTATTATCGTTGTACTACAATATTCTCCCTTTTGGGGATTCAGGTTATGGAATCGAATCAGCCTCAATGAGTTTTTTTAACAGCAATATCAATGGTCTGAGCAATAAAGAGTTGATTTTTCTATGTTTATCAGCCGGTTCAAGGAATATTAGGACAAACGATGAAGACATTAACGACCTGATAAATCAACTCAGAAAAAAGAATATCATCTCAGCTGCCGAGGCAAAAAAAATAGCAGCACAAAAAATTTCATTTACTAAAAGTTTGACATACAAAAGAGCTCCGGATGCAGTTGACTACACTTTAAATCTGGTAAACAAAGAGGGAGTGGCAATCGAAACAACAGTTGATCTTAATTTAGAAAATAACCTGAGGCAGCTGATTATTCAAAACGCTGCGAATCTCAGGGACAGGGTGGATGATATCGGGATGATGGTGATTAACAGTGCTGATAATAATATTTTAGCGTTGATTGGATCAGCCAATTATTATAGTCAAGGAGAAAATATTATTTTTGGTAAAAATACCAATATTTACCGAAAAAATGTCAGAACCTCATTAAAAGAAAACAAGCTGGTCATTATTGAAGAAAATACCATCCTCCCGGAAAATCTGAAAATCATTAGGCAGGTTAAAAATAGAGCCGGTCAAACCATCTATAACGATAATGTAAGTTTACAACCGGAAGAATTATTAATCAGTATTTTTATTCAGGGTGGTCGATTCCAAACCAAAGAATCCGCAGAAAGCAAAATATTTTTTGATGATATAGCTAAAAGAATTGAAAGTTTTTATCAATTAAAAAGTTTCAGCAAAAACAAAGGAGGTGAAAACATATGAAGAGAGTAATTAATAAAGAAAATAGGATAGGAGAAAACATAATGACTGTAATCCAGAATACTGATTTCTGGATCGGAATCACAACCATAGTTTTCTTAACAGTATTCGGGCTGATTGTTTACAGGAATTATCGTCCAAAATCAAATACAGCCGCAACCAAAGAAGCAACAAAAAGTGCAGTATTAGAAATAACAAAAAAAGCATCACTATCGGTTAAACCAACAATCATAATAACAAAATCACCGATTAAAGAAATAGTTAAGATTAAGAAACTTGCCGATACAACCGGTTATTACATTGTCAAATCAGGCGATAGTTTTTCACTGATATCAAAAAAAGAATGCGGCAGCGAAGCTTTTTTCCAATCAATCAAAGAAGAAAACAATTATTCTGAGGGAGAAAGTTTACAGCCCGGTGATTTAATAATTGTTAATTGCGGAAACTAACTGTTTTTATGATCATAAATAATCAATACAGCCTTAATAAAGGGCGGTCTATTAATGACTGGGGGATGAATCTACTCTTTGAAAGAGTAGAGTTATGGTTATTTATCATAACCATGGCTATTTTAGTGATCATTTCCCAGAAAATTATATTACGCTGATGAAAAAGCTTATCTATATAACTATTCTTGTTCTAGGTTCTTTGCTGATAGTGAATAGAATTCAGGCGATGGATTTTGATTATCCTCCGAACCATATCATTATTCCGTCGATTGATATTTCTTTGCCTGTCTTTTTGGCTAAAGAGTCATTAAATACCTGGGAAGTCAGGCTTGACGGAGCATCCTACGGCGAACTAACAGCCTTGCCCGGAAGGAACGGGAATACAGTTGTTTTTTCCCACGCCCGGCAGGGATTATTCATCAACTTGCCGAGAATAAGAAAAGGAGATCTGGTTCATCTGTTCACTGAAAAAGACTGGTTTGTCTATAGGGTTATTCAGACGGTTGCGGTTGAACCGGAAGATATCGAAGTTATCCATTCAAGAGGAAGAAATGAACTCACCTTATATACCTGTACAGGGGATAACTATTCTAAAAGATTTGTTGTCAAAACCGAACTCGTACCCAATTTAGCTGCCCGGCAATAAGTTTATTCGATATACTCCTTGATATTATTGTCATCAATAATAAACTGGTTGCCTTGGCCGGCAACGATCCGGTAAGCTACCTTTCTAATTACTTCCTCTATGGTTCTTTCAAGGGTTCTTATTCCGGCATCGAATCCTAAAGGTCTTATTATCTTTGGCCAGATGCTTTCCTGAATGATTAAATTTTCACTTGTTAATCCGGCCTCTTTAAGATAATGCGGTAAAACGTAATTTTTAGCAATCGCCATTTTTTCCTCGTCGTTATAGGACGGCATCTGGATTACTTCAAGCCTGTCCATGACTGCGGTTGAGATATCATTCGTATTATTGGCTGTTGCCACAAATAATACTTGTGATAAATCAAAAGGATAATCGATGAAATAATCTACATAGTTAGAATTTTGTTCCGGATCAAGCAGCTCGATCAAGACTCCCATAATGGAAGCTCTTGATTCGGGTACAATGCGATCAAGTTCATCGAGTAAAACAACCGGATCATTGGTTCCGGCCCTTCTTAACGCTTTCATAACCATTCCGGGTTCAGCCTCAGGTGTAGTTTTTGACTGGCCGCGCAGATCCAAAGCTGATGAAAGACCGCCGAAAGGAATACGGACAAATTTCCTGCCGAGAGATTCGGCAATTGATTTGGCAAATGTTGTTTTGCCTGTTCCGACCAATCCGGTAAAAAACAAAATCGGTGCATGGGCAGCGCTCAGATTATTTCTTTGCTTTTGGACAATCAAAAGGGAGATATACTCAAGGACCCTGGTTTTAATTTTTTCCAGTCCATAGTGGTTTTTATCGAGAATTTCTTTGACTTTTTTGACATCCAGCAGATTCTCTGATTTTTTATTCCAGGGTAATTCGGTGATCCAGTCAATGTACTTTGATGTAATGTCCAATTGAGAGAGGTTGCCTCCGTATTTCAGACTAAGATTAATCCTTTCAATCTGTTGAAGGGCTTTATCATGAAGATTAGCAGGCAGATCGGCCGATTGCAATTTGTTGAGTAATTTATCGATTTCTGATAGGCTATTTTGGTCAACCATTTTTTTAGCAGACTAATTAATCACTTGACAAAACAGGAATTCTTTTTATAAAATATGTCACATAAAAATTTTACAAGTTATTTGTTAAAAAAGCTATGGTAAAAAACCAACAGGTATCTGTTAAAAAACAAGATATCAAACCTTTGTTCGATTATGTATTAGTTAAACCACTTCAACAGGAAGAAATCACTGCTTCGGGGATTGTACTGCCTGATACAGTAAAAGAAAAGCCACAGATGGGAGAGATTATGGCTGTCGGGAGCGGGGCAATCAATGATGATGGGAAAACCATGCCGATAATTGTTAAAGTCGGACAGAAGGTTCTCTATAAAAAATGGGGCGGTAACGAAATCAAGGTAGGAACAGAAGAATGGTTGTTGATAGAACAAAAAGACGTTATGGCAACGGTTAGTTAAAAGTTATAAATTAAAAGTTAATAATTAACATATAAATATGGCAAAACAAATTAAATACGGAGCAGAAGCTCGTCAAGCACTTTTTTCCGGTATGGATCAATTAGCACGGGCAGTCGCCACTACACTCGGACCAAAAGGGAGAAATGTGGCTATTGACCGTAAATGGGGAGCGCCAAATGTAATTCATGACGGCGTCACAGTAGCTAAGGAAATCGAATTAAAAGATCCATATGAAAATATGGGTGCTCAGTTAGTTAAAGAAGCAGCTTCAAAAACAGCTGATGTAGCAGGAGACGGGACCACAACCGCAACCATATTAACCCATGCTATAGTAACCGAAGGAATAAAAATGATTAATGCCGGCGCCAATCCAATGATTATGAGTCGGGGATTAGCCAAGGCTTCAGAATATGTAGTGAGCGAACTGAAAAAGATTAAAAAAGACATTAAATTAAGCGAAGCTGCAAGCGTGGCCACTATCTCTGCCGGTGATGAAAAACTGGGAGACCTGATTGCCGATGCACTGAAAAAAGTCGGCGGTAAAGACGGTGTGGTTACAGTTGAAGAAGGTAAAGGCTTGGAAACAACTGTCGAACATAAGGAAGGTATGCAGTTTGACCGTGGTTTTGCCTCATCTTATTTTGCAACTGATCCGGAAAAAATGATTGCTGAAGTCGAGGATGCATATATCCTGATTACCGATAAAAAAATTACTGCAGTAGCCGATCTGCTGCCGTTTTTGGAAAAATTCGTCAAGGTTTCCAAAAATCTGGTGATCCTTGCCGATGAAGTCGAAGGTGAAGCATTGGCAACCTTAGTAGTTAATAAACTAAGAGGGACATTTAATGCCCTGGTTGTTAAAGCACCGGGATTCGGTGACAGAAGAAAAGAGATGCTTGAAGACATTGCTATTCTTACTGGCGGAACAGTTATCTCAGAAGATCTGGGAAAAAAATTAGAGAATATTGAGATTGAAGACTGCGGACGAGCTGATAAAGTAAAGTCAGACAAAGAAAACACCAGTATTATTGGCGGTAAAGGTTCTTCAGCCAAAATCCAAGCACGAATTGCCCAGGTAAAAAGAGAAATTGCCGAAACGACCTCGGAATTTGACAAGGAAAAATTTCAGGAGAGATTGGCAAAACTTTCCGGTGGAGTAGCCGTAATCAATGTTGGAGCGGCAACCGAGATTGAATTAAAGGATAAAAAAGAAAGAGCTATCGATGCTGTGGCAGCCACAAAAGCAGCCCTTGAAGAAGGCATTGTTCCCGGAGGCGCCGTTGCCCTGCTTGATATAGCCCAGAAAATGTCAACCAAAGAGATGGAAAAAGAAAAGTCAGCCAAAGATGAAATTATCGGATTTGAGATCGTCAAAATCGCTCTTGAATCTCCGTTTAAACAGCTGCTTGCCAATGCCGGTATGGATCCGGGCTTGCTTCTGGCTAAGGCACGGGAAAAAAGCAATAAGGGCTACGGATATGATGTCCTTAAACTTGATTCTTTGCATACTGCTGATCCAGTGAACATGATTGAAGCAGGGATAGTTGATCCGTTAAAGGTTGTCAGAACAGCGGTACAGAATGCCGTTTCGATTGCGACGATGATCCTGACAACTGAAGCGCTGATAACAGATATTCCTGAAGAGAAAAAAGATGCTGCTCCTCCAATGCCAGCAGGATATTAATAAGACCTAAACTTAATCATAAGTTTATCCCGCCCGCCTTAAAGCGAGGCGGGGTTTTTTTATGTCTTTCTCGTCCAAATTTCTGTGCAATTGCGGCAATCCAAATAATTTAGATTTCTTTTATTGATTTCCAGAATTGCCTGCTTATTTTTCCAGTGGCGAATAAAGTATTGGCGATTTTTTTTAAGATAAAGATCTTTGTCTTTTAGAGTTGAAGATGAGATATGTTCTTTGTGCAGGACAGGGATGGTATCATCGCTCATGATTTTATAGTTGTTTTCTTTTATTTTCAGGCAGAGATCAAAATCATCTTCATAAAAGAAATAATTATTGTCAAAAAACCCAACTTGCTGAAGAATTCTATATCTTGAAGCAAGGAAATAACCGGTTACCGCATCAACCTCCTGTCTGATTTCTTTGGTGACAAACGGATCAAGATTATCCGAAAAGAAAATTCCGGTTTTGCCATAAACACCAACAATCTGATTATTTAAACCAATGATTACCTTATGAGAAACCTGATCCAATAAAATCGTATCATTATCAATAAAAATAAGATATGAATCCTTATCTTTTACTTTTGTCAGCAGGAAGTTCCGTCCGGCAGATACACCAAGATTCTTGGGTGAATAAAAATTTTTTATTTTTTCATACCCTTTAAACTTATTTTTTAAAATATCGTAAGTATGATCGCTTGATCCGTTGTCAAGAAACAGTATTTCCGGTTCTTGTTCATGTTCGATGATGGATTCAAGACAGGCAATTGAGTGATTAACGCAGTTATAACCTAAGATCAGGAAATACAAATGACCAGTCATATTCTATTTAAATATCAAGAATAACGACTAATGGCAGATGATCGGAAACATCAACTTGCGGACAATATTTTTTAAGCACCTTTATATTTTTACTGACAAAGACCATGTCGACAGCTGCTTTGGCGTATCCGGGATCGGTCTTATGCTTCATATTAAACGTTGTTTTCAATTCATCTTTAAAGACGCTTTCGAGGTATTTTTCGATATTAGCTACGGTTTGAGTATGATAATTAAGATTAAAGTCTCCGGCGAGAATTATTTTATCCTTATTTTTTATTTGCTCAACGATTATTTCACTCATCTTCAGGCGTCGGGGATTGTCAAAACCATTAAAACCCCAGATACCGTGATTATTCAGGATATTTAAAACAGAACTTCCTAAATTAATCTGGGCAGATTGGACTGCTTTAGTTGCCAATGAATAATCACCTTTAAAATCTTCAACCCGATAATCTGGGTTGTAAGGAACATCAAAAAAAATAGTTTTTGAGTCTAAAATCGGATAACGGGAAAAAACAGCATTCCCGCTTTCAATATTGCCTATATCAAGATGTGCCAGCAAAAAGGGAGAAAAAGCATAGTCGTATCCGGGCAACACCTTTTTTAACACCTGGATTGACCGCATATTCTCGGGATATCCTGCATCATTCCCGTTGAATATTTCCTGAAATGCAATAATATCAGGTTTTTCTTCCTGAAGAAATTCTTTGACATTATTGAAAAGCCGGCCACCGACAAAGAGATTAAGCGTGATGAACTTAATTAACATAATGATTGAAATTCCAAAACAAAAAATATTGTTCGAGTGAAATCGAGAACAATCTCTTCTCGACAAGCTCGAAGAATAATTAACTTTAACTCTTCACGAGATATTTATCAAAAATTTCCGGGAATGGTTTTGGCCGGAGATTTTTTTGCATAATATGATCGGTTTCTCCAAACCAGCCATTTTCATGGGTCCCGAGGTATTTGTACCCGCGTTTGATATAAAAATTAATATTTTTACGGTTTTGGGTTAACAAATAAAGATGATGATATTTGTTTTCTAATGCCCAGTTGTCAACAGTGGTTAACAATCGGCTGCCAACTCCTTTATTCCTGTAGTTTTTATCAACGACAAGCCAATCGACATAAATTACGCCGCCAAAGTCCTCCGGCTTAACAACGATAATACCGGCTAATTTTTCTTTATCAAAAGCACCAAAGACAACATTGGTTTTATTTTTGATAAGCTTGGTGAAATATTTTTTATTGAATATGTGTTGGCTGTAAATTCGGTTAGTTCCCGGTTTGTATTCGGGGAAATCATCATCAAGAGCTTTACAAATGATTAGATATAACTCAGGGATATTTTTCAGCGTAAGTTTTTTGATTCTCATTTTTGACAGTGGATGACCTTTTGTAATTTACGGTGAAGCGGATGAGGGGCTATGCATAAAGAGTAATCCTTTTCATCCTTGGTAACAGGATCGGTGTAGTCTATTTTTTTACCGTAATAGTCAGTATAGGTTGCTCCGGCTTCTTCACAGATTACCTGCAAGGCGACATTGTCCCAAATCTTTGACGATTGGCTTAGATAAGCTCCATACTTACCTGAAGCGACCATTAATCCGTCAAAGCAGGAATTACTTGACCGTATATTTCTAATGTTCAAAATAATGTTTGATAATTTTTGACATTCATTAATGGTGAACTGAGGATTTTCCCGATGGCTGTCAATTCCATAAGCGACCAACGCTTTATTCAATTCGCGTTCCTTGGTTACCATGATTATTTCGTTATTACGGAATGCACCGTTATTTTTCTGGGCGTAATAAGTTTCCTTGAAATATGGCAGAGCAATTCCTCCGGCCAAAGGAATACCTTCATGCAGGATTCCAATCATGATGCCATACATAGGTAATCCGTTAACAAAATTACTGGTTCCGTCAACTGGGTCAAGCACCCAGGTGACGCTTGATTTATTATTGATGACACCGGTTTCCTCATCGATAATATTATCTTTAGGATAATATTTGGTGATCCGGTCGATAATTAATTTCCCGATATCAATGTCTGCCTTTGAAAGTACCTGATTATTATCCCAACCTTTTGTTAATCCGGAGATTTTCCCAAAGTAATTATGGGCAATTCTGGACGCTCTAGCCAAAGTTTCGATAATAAAATCCTTGTAGACCATAGTAATTGATTTATTAGTAAATATTCATTATTATATCACCGTAGCGTTAATAGTTATTGTTAATCAATTATTATGAAAAAAACCAAGAGCGAATCGTTTCGGGTTAACGGTGAAGAATTGTTAAAAAAAATAAAGGAAATTGTCAGGGAGGGCAATGTCAGAAGAATCAGCATTAAAGACAAGAAGGAGAGGACGATCATTGATATTCCGCTTACCGTCGGAGTGGTTGGAGCAATATTGGCACCGGCTCTTGCTGCTGTCGGAGCTATTGCCGCCCTGGTAACAGAGTGTACTATAACCGTTGAGAGAAAAGAGTAATCAATATATGAAAGATCGTAACATCGCAGTGACGCTTGAGTGCTTTATCAGAAAAAAAGGCAAGTATCTCATGCTTTGCCGGAGTTCTAAAAAAAGAATAATGCCGAATGTTTGGATGGCGCCGGGCGGTCATAGGGAGTTTAATGAAGGATTGTTCGAATGTGCAAGAAGAGAGGTCCTTGAGGAGACAGGATTAAAAATAAAAAATTTCAGGTTAAAAGCGGTTGGCAATGCATATCTGAAAGACCTTAAACAGGAGTTTTACTTCAGCTTCGTGGTTGCAGACTATCAGAGCGGAAATCTAAAAAAGAAAGCAGTAGACGGTGATTTTGCCTGGTTTAAGCCGACGGAAATACTTAAATTACCTAACCTGCTGGCAGAACTGAAATTTGTTATCCCTTATATTTTAAACAGTTCGAAAGACGTGATTTCCTATAAAGCAGTCTACAAAAAAGATAATATTTTGTGTTCTTTTAAACTAGAAAAATAGCTTATTAATTATCATCTTTATAAAATCAAGCGCCGTATGGTGCTTGACGCATAAATTTTGCTAAAAAATTACCCAGTAATTTAATTATCTTTTTTATTGAAGTATTTTACTTACGTATCCTTCTCTTCAACAATATCAGATAGTGTAAAATATGGTTAGTATGGGCTCAGTACCAAATATAAAATCAGAATTGACGGAACAAATCGGAATTCAAACCGGAATAACACAGCAGACCAACAAAAATAGTAAATATGTATATACAAAATTTTCGGCTGTAGTACCTTCTTATAATGAAAGCCCACATTTTGTAAAGATTGTTTCTGAATTATTAAAAATACCGCAGCTTGATGAGTTGATTTTTATAGATGACGGAAGCACAGATCAAACCCAAGAAACCGTTAAGCAATTCCAAAATGATAATCGTTTTATATACCTAAAGTTGCCAAAGAACAAAGGTAAAGGTAATGCCCTAAAAACAGGTGTACAAAAAGTAAAGAATGAAGTTGTGCTGTTTCTGGATGCTGATTTGGGGAAAATTACCAGAAAGAAGATTTTTAAGGTTGTAGAACCGGTGTTGCTGGATGAAGTTGATATGAGTCGAGGTTCTTTCAATAGAAAGCGTGGACGTGTAACTGAATTTGCTGTTAAACCGATGATGGAAATACTCTTCCCAAGTTTATATTTTAACCAACCAATTAGTGGGCAAATATGCGCAAAAAAAAGTTTTTTAATGAACGCTGAGTATGCAGATCGATATGGAGTCGATATCGGTTTACTTTTTGATGCTATAGAATCTGGACAAAGAATTGTTGAGGTTCATATGGGAAGACTCATCAATAGAAAAAATGCAACGGAAAAGGTCAAGGAAATGAGTAGACAGGTACTTGAGACTATGATTTCACGCGCAGGACTTATTCGTCATAAATACAAACTTGTTTTGTTTACATTAGATAAGACACTTATTGATGAAGCTGCAACCGGAAAGCTTCTCAGAGAACTAGGTATTGAAGAACAGGTTAAAGATAATTATTCATTAATTAGGGAAGGAAAAATAACCGCAAAAAAATATTTAGAAAAAAATGCCATGCTTTATGCAGGAATGAAAGTATCGGACATATCAAAAATGAGCGCCAACCTACCTATAGTTCGATATGCGCCTGAAGTAATAAAAGCATTGGTTCGTAGAAAATATCGAGTAGGAATAATCAGTTCAAATTTTTTACCAATTGTACAATCATATGCTAACAGATTAGAGGTTCACTTTATTGATTGTGTTGAACTTGAAGAGAAAAATGGTAAATATACAGGTAGAATTAAAAAAAAATCTGCTAATTGGCTCAGCAATACTTTTGACGAAGCCTTTTCCAAATCCTTTAATAAGGTAGTTAAAGCAGAAAAAATTAACGCATCAGAAACCATTATGGTGGCAGGTAATGAACGATGTCTTGTAGTCTTTAAATCTGCAGGGCTTAGTGTAGCTTATAAAGCAAAGAATAAAAAACTTAAGGATGCTTCTGATAAAACAATTCAGGTATTAGCTGAGTTATTAGCGATCATTGAATGATTATATTATCAACTTGATATGTAAAATCTACTCATGACGGGGACAAATTTTTTGCAAGTATCAAAATAAATTCAGAAATAGCAAGAAAGATATGAGGAATAAATCAGTATTGTTTTTTGGTTGGTATTTTTATCCTAAGGTAGGGGGGGCGGAAACGATTCTGCTTAGTCAAGCCCGGGAATTAGTTTCCCGCGGTTACAAAGTATCTGTTATTACTTCAACATTAGATAATAGAGATGAAAGTGATGAGGAAATATTTGGAATTAAAATATTTAGAAGAGATTATGTAGATTCACGTTTGCCACAAAATCCTCAAGTAATTCGTCAGGATTTATCAATGATAATAAATAAGATCAAACCAGGAATATTTCATTTCCATAATGGGTCATATCCATCAGGATCTTCCGATAAGTCAATAGGCGTCAAAACCATATTGGAAATATTTCAAGTAGTACAGAAACTCGGAATACCTATCATTGAGCACGCTCACAATGCTCAGCTTAAAGATCCGGAACTAACCAGACCACTGCGGAATTTGCCTTGGGATTATTTAATTTGCGTAAGTAAGTTTGTTTGCCAAGAGTGGGAGAAACTAGGGGTAAATGCAAAAAAAATTCGGGTTATTTACAACGGTATAGATTGGCACCTTTTTTCTTCTGCTACGCCTGAGGCTAATATGATAAAATATAAAGCTAAAAAAACGATTGTTTTATTTAGTCCAGCCAGGCTTTTTAGCCTAACTACAGGAAAATTAAACAAGCAAAAAAATTTAAAGTTAGTTTTTGATGCTTTAGGACTTTTAATTAAAAATAAGGTAAAGAATTTTGTTTTGGTAAGCATTATTAATGAAGTTTACGGAAATAAAATAGCAACTACGGCAAAACAATTAATTGATGCTCTTATCATAGAAAAGAAACTAAAGGGAAAAGTGAAATTCATACCTATAATCAGTCCTGATAATATGCCTAGTTTCTATGCAGGGGCAGATATAGTTTGTGTTCCCTCATTCTATGAAACATTTGGATTAATGTATTTGGAAGCTATGGCAGCTGGAAAAGTAGTAGTAGCCTCAAATACAGGAGGACCAAAAGAATATATTAGGAATAACCAAAATGGTTTTCTTGTAAATCCGACACATGTACAAGAGCTAGCAAGTTTACTCAAAAACTTAATCCAAAATAAAGAAAGACTACGTAAAATTGGACATCAAGCCAAAATCGATGCTGAAAAATACTCAATAGAAAAAATGGTTGACCAGTTGGAAAATGTATATGCGGAGTTTTTATAGGATCGCAGCATATTTAGTTTATGTATTTAGTTTAAAATAATCTCCTGTTTGAATTGGCGTTTTAAGTTATCAGTGAAGCCGATATAAATAAAGTCAATTTTAAACTTTGGAGAACGCAAACATAGAAAAAAGTTATGATTTAATTACAGGAATTTTTCTATTAATAATTTAACCTCGCAGTTTATCTAGACAATAGCAGCGCTTGTTTTCAAATGTACGATTACGGTTGAAAAAGAAGAATAAAATTATTTCGGAGGCGCAATACATTTACCATTAGAACAGATGTATGCAAAGTTGGTTTTACATCCGCTAGTGCCAGCCTCACATTTAACTTTTGTATAAGAAGAACCATTCCATATTCCAACACAATGATAATCGTGAATATAGTTAGTTCCGTCACAATAATCATTGTATAATCCTGCATTGTCCTGACAAGTACCAAACTCTCTAAGATTACCATTTCCATCAGAGTCGTAGCAAAACGAACCATCACTTCCTGTCAATGTTTTTAAGGCTGGTTGTGTAGATGTTTGAATGGGTGTAGGAAGAGAGCTTAGTGGAGGAGAACAGTGGTTGTTAGTACATGAATCATTATAATAACTGCATGTATATCCTCCATTTTCACAATGCCAATTCGTATTGTTTGATGCGCTACAATAATATGATCGATGTACGTTACCATCGCAATAATCACGGAATGTTCCTGATTTGTCGATGCAGAAGTTGGATGTAGAATATTCAATATTTATCTGACCGCCGAGTCCCGTATCATAGATAAATACAGGACTCAATCCGGTAAAATCATAGCAAAATGACCCGTCTGATCCTTCATTATATTTTGATGTACCTGTAGAAGGTGGGATACCTGATAAATGCATTGGTTCGGTCGGGGTCGGTGTGGGAGTTACTTTAATACAGACAGCATCTTTGCAGACTTTATCATAGCCAAACTGAGTGCAAGCATGCGAGCCGGGAATACATTTTACATCAAAATAAGTTAGACCATTCCATTTTCCAAAACAGTAATAATCCTGAACACCTTTTTTTCCAAAACAGTAGTCATAATAGAGACCGCTGTTATCTTGACAACTGCCCTTAACAAAATCGTTTCCATTACCATCGGAGTCATAGCACCATGTCCCATCACCGCCAATAAGAGATTTGGTATTTGGATCCGCAGTATGTAAAATCGGGGTTGGCATAGTTGTTATAGGAGGTGAACAAGCACCACCTATACAGGTACTACCATCATAAGAAGATGCGCATCCATAACCACCCTGAAAGCAAATAACGTTTCTAGGTTTTTGGGTTGCTCCATTCCAGCTGTATCCGCAGTAATATGTACTACTGACTGTCCCATCGCAATAATCATAATGAACACCGTTTCTATCAATACAAAATCCTTGAGATGAATAATCTACATTAACTCCATATATCGAGTAATCAGCCCAGGAATCTGATTTATAGCACCACGTTCCATCTTCCCCTTCAACGTATTTAGAGATGTCTGTTGCCGGGGGAATATTTGAAGGATTTATCTTACTTGTCGGTGTTGGTGTACTTGTTAAAGGAACAATAGTTGGTCCTGATCCTGAAATAATTGAGGTTGGGGTTAACGATAAGGCAGGTGACGGAATACTGGTTGGTGTTGTTTCGCCTGTCCCAACAGCTCCACCTGTATATGCAGTTTCTGTCGTATCAATCCGGGAGTTAGGACTAGCTACACCGTATTTGCATGGATTAGGATTACAGATCAGATTGGCAAAGCCTGCCTGGTTAACTCCCTGTCCAAGATCATTTTTGTTTTCTAGGTTAGCGTAAAGTTTATAATAACTTCCAAACTCATCGGTTTCATAGCCATATGATTGTTTGGTCAGCGGATCTTTGGGAACTTTTTCCATGTAGACTTTAATACTGCAATCATTGACAGGAATACAGAGTCTATTATTACCGGCTGTAAATTCTGAAAGAACAGGATAACGGCGATTATCCTCATAATATATTTCCAATGCGCTCCTGATATTGTCAAGATCAGATTTACGTCGGGTATCCCTGCTTTTTTTGAGTGAAGTAATTAAGTTGCCAACGACAAGAGCCGTTAATAATCCAATAATAACGATAACAATAATGATCTCAATAAGAGTAAAACCCCTCTTTCTTATCTGTTTTATCTTTCTCTTGATATGACGATACATGGGATAATTTAAATATAAAGGAGAAATTAAATAATTACAATATGATTCAACCTCGCAGGTTATTTAGACAATAGCAGTTCTTGTTACCGAGTGTACGATTACGGTTGAAAGGGAGGAATAACTTTACGTATAAAATTTTTTTGTAATCTTGCATTAACCCAACTTCAAGATGCTATAATATTAGATTAAAGTGATGGGCTAGCATACCAGAGGTGGCGGAGTGGTCAATCGCAACAGACTGTAAATCTGTCGCCGTAAGGCTGCGGAGGTTCGAATCCTCCCCTCTGGACACGACTGGATTTGAGGCATACAAAGCATGTAATTGGAGCTTCTTATCAATCCGTTCTTGGGGTTCGAACCGATTCGTTATCAAAACAACTTCATTTTTAACCTCTTTTATATACTGAAATGGTTTTAGCAGGTCAAGAACTAATAATTTATCTTTAATTAGAAGGTTCGAACCAAGTGACACGAGCATAACTTTTTTATCTTGAAGAGACGCATGCTCAAAAGCAGTCCGAGCAGTACATGCAAATTTAAAAGAATCTTGAGCTAACTTAACCCACTTGTTCATTCGTTCACCCAGGTTCTTTTTTTTATCCTCCAAAGATCGCTTTTCAATTTGCAAAGGCTTCATCTGTTTTTCGAAATCGGCATCTGTCAAAAGTGATTCATTTGAATTCATCGGAGATATTTTAAGTTTCACCAAATTATTAATCCGTTTCATGCAATCACTATATGCTTCGTCAATATTTTTATTAATAACTGTTTGGTCTGTTGATTCCCGTTCATGAAGTTTGTTAACTTCTTCAATCGCCCATTCCATAAATTCATGAGGTATCTCAATATTAGATAATAATTCCTTGATTTGTCCTTCTAATTTAGTTAATTCGATACATTTTTGTGAACATTTTGGATTGATTCGTTTAGTACAGTGATAGTAGATATATCTCGAGCCAAATCTATTAACTTTTTCTTCAGCTGTTATCATCGCCCCACATTCTCCACATCTGATCGTTCCAGTGAAGGCAAACTCCCTTGTTTTTGGCCTTTGTTTACCTTTTCGACCTAGTATCGTCTGAGCTTTATCAAATTCTTCTCGTGTAATCATCTGCTTATGTTTACCGACATACCATTTACCGCTATATTCATATTCTCCGTAGAAAAAACTGTTTGTAAATAACCCATATAAACCTGATCTTGACAACTTTTCACCCTTTTTAGTTCGATACGTATAGTCCTTATCCATTATTTCAAGTATTTCCGGAACAGTATAAGAGCCTGTCAATAACAGATCCCACATAATTCGAACATGTCCAAATCTTTGTGGGTCTGGAACAATAATACTTCTTCCTTTTCCATGACCACTTTCATTCAGATAGCCTTCAACTGCATTGCCAGGCTTCCAACCATTTTCGGCTTTGCTGTAAATTCCTCTTTTAATATTTTTTGAAAGGTCTCGAATATATTGATTCGCCTGGCCGAATTCAATGTTCATTAAAAGCACATTGTCCTCAGGAAGATAAATACGAAATGGAGTGACTATCGCTTTAAGTTTTCCCTTTTGTAAAAGCCAACTCAAATTCCCACTATCAATCGGATTACGGGAAAGACGAGATAAGTCCCAAACAATCACGCCTTCAGCCTTTCCCTCTTCAATTCGTTGAATAAGTTGATTAAATATTGGCCTTCCTGGTTGTTTTGCTGATTGCGATTCTTCGAGCTTTGTGTCGATTCGTAATCCTTCCTCGGAAACCATTTTAGCCAAGAAAGACTGTTGTTGTTCAATTGAAGCTGCTTGATGATCATCGTCATCAGAACTTCGTCTAATATAAACATCGTAAGTTAATTTTTTTAAATCTGGTGGTAAAAACATAGTTATAAAATGCCCCCGCTGGTGCACTCAGAACGGTGAAGTTCTGTCCAACGAGGGCATTAAAAAACTCCACCGACGATCTGAGTGCATAAATATTATAATCCCACTCTAATTGCTTTATCAACTGCTTTCTTTGCTTGTTCGATTTCATTATCGGTTAATTTAATCTTTGTTTTTAAATCTCTAATTGTTTCCAAAAATAATGGTTCAGCGTTACAAGTAATATTAATTTTTTTAAATGGGTTATCACGATAAATTCTTAGCAGTCTTAATGGACTTTCTAAATTAACAAAGCCATCCAACAGGTCCTTTTTTGCTTGAAAATCTTCCTTTTGCCTATCAGATAAGCAATTAAAACCAATCATAGTAAGCGAATGTTCGACTTCATATATCGCTTCACTTAATCTTTTAGCTCCTATAAAGGCTTCCATAAATAATTTTTGAATTTCGGGATTAACTTCTAAAACGTCATTTTTAAGTTCCGTTGAAAAATAGCTTTTGTGTTCAATAGACGGGGTGAAATAATCAAATTGTTGGATGAACTTTGATAAGCCAACACGATATTTTGTCATCAATTCAACACTTTTTTTATCAATTAAATTTTGTATTTCTTGTTTTTCTTTATCTTCCGGAGAATAGCCATCAGAGGCTAAATCATAGATAATTTCATCAATCGTGTCTTCAAACATGCCTTTAATAATCCCTGAAGTTAAGTAATTATTTAGTTCAATCATAGTAATAATCAGAGCCTGGCAGTTAATAATGACATCAATCATCATTAAATTAACTACTTTATAAATTCCATATATCCGGTTATATTCCGAGACCTGACGATTTTTTTGCATATTGTCATAAAAAGCTTGTTTTTCCATTGGGGTAAGTAAGTTTTTTTCCCCCATTGATTCGGCATAAACATTGATGTCCTCAAGAAGCAATTTCATCTTATCGATAAAACTCATATCTTTTGTTAGTTTTTTTAAATCAAGCTGTGTTGTCATAAAAATATTAAAATTTATATTATTTTGTTTTTCTCTCGAGTATTATTCTTTCAACCGATTCAACCTTTTTTTCAACTTCCATAATTTCAAGGGCCTTGAGAAGATGGGAGGACAGAAAGCCAATCGTATTGGCAATCCTTAAATCAAGTTGACCGTTTCGAACCCGAGAAATCGTATCTTTCAATAAGAGCACGACGTCAGGCAACGAATTGATAATGATTGGCGGTAGTTCTTCCTCTACTTTAATAACATTTCCTTTGCCTCCCCGAGCCTGTATATGGTGTTTTTCATCGTCTGAGACCTCAGGATTATGCAGATAACAATATTGGTTATCCGTCATTGCGTTTGCTTGGCATTCCTGACCATTTTCCTTAATAAATATACATTTCATATAACTTTAGTTACCGGTGTATTACCATTTTTAACTAATAATTCAGTATCAGTCCAACTTTTATTAATCATTATTTGTTCTTCAATTGGAGTTTTTCCTTTAAGTTGTTCTCGAAGCGACAAATTATGATCAACCGCTATATTATTAAGGTTATTTTTAGCTTCAGATTTGTGGGACAGAAACTCCGCAGGGTCAAGTAATATAAAGTCGCTGAACCATTCCGATATTTTATAATCATTGGCAATTGCTCCTCCTCCTTTGTTTTTATCCAATACCTTTAGAGCGTAGAGTTCATCTAATAATCTTCTGGAAGTTTTTATAGACTTGTCAGAAAGATCTGCTAATTGTTTTGCAGTAACCATGCCTCCATATTTCTTTATCATACGAAGTGCTTGGGACCTATCTGCAGGCATTGAAGAAATAACGATTTCTTTTATTATCTCGAGTTCTTCGTATTCTGCTTCCTGTTTTTGAACAACAAAAGTTAAAAACTTTAATAACACTATCAGTTGTTGGACAGCTCTCCAGGGCTCCTCAACTTGAATATCGAGAACTTCATAATATTTTATATCGTCCCCATCTTCAGTCTTAAAACTTGCAGACTGAAGAATAACAATCCCACGACAATTTGACATTAATTCAGCAGCTAACCGTAAATATTTCTTAATATCTGGAGTTAAGTCTTTTATTTGAATTTGATTTTTAATTATTTGGGAAATATATGACGATACATATTTACGAGCCTCTTTTTCTATTATCGATCGGTCTCTATTAGAAAAAATAAAATCGTAACTTGATTGCTGATTATCCGAATTTGTAATCGGCATTGTATAGCATAAAAATCTTGGACCAACCATATTCATATAATTCGTATGTTTATTAAGGGTTGCTGGAGTAATACAACCAAGTTGTGAGAATGAACTGGAATAACTTACATTACCTCGTCTTGATGAAAATTTTGTAAATTCTTTATCATAAATTCCAACCAGGTCACCAAGAAGTTTTTTTGTCATCTTTTCATCAAGGGAAAATATTGAAGTCCAATCTTTGATAATCAGACACTTTTTATCAATAAGGGGTAGCAAGTCATAAACTTTACTACTTTTTGTTGCTCTTTCACCCGAGACAAAGGCGTTTTGAGTTAAATTATCTAAATAATAAGAACATTCTGCTTCCTTCACTAATCTAACCATTTCGGTTTTACCGGATGATGGAACTCCGACCAATAGAAGCCATACCATAACAGGATTTTGATAAGCAGAAGAGGCTGTAACGGCCAAAATAAGCTTCAAAGCTACCTGTGAGCCTGGAAGAAGCTTAAGAACCTTCTCCTCAACTTGTTTATATGTAAGTTTTTCTTGTATTAAAGATACTTTCACTATACTATGCGGAGTTTCTGTCCCGCTCCTATGGGATAGTTCCAACTTCTTTATCGAATCAAAAGTTGTTCTTAATTCTTTTTCTATAAGCGGAGGATTGAGTTTGTCGTTCCAGTTCTTTAGATGTATCCAAGCTTCAGTTTCCCATTCACTTTCTGGAAATCGTTTTAATAACTTTCCGGCAACTGAGGCAGCTTTTTCATTCCTTTGTCCTTCACTCACTCCATTAAGGACACTACTGTCCCAATTGCTATTTTGATGGCCATTAACACTTGTTTTCTTGGTCCAATCTTTAACAAAATCTGGTAGTTTGATTGGCTTAACTCCTTCTTGAGGAGGAATAATCCAACTATAACTATTTCCAGACTGATGAATGGATGGAGGCAAAATAATATAACCGGCTTCAGACCTTATGTCTGTACCTTCTTGAATACCAGCTTTATTTTGTAATCCTTCTTCATATTGAAAGAAAATATGATAACCATTCCCTCCAGTTTTTGATTTGATTGTTTGGATGTTCTCAAATTGTTTATATGATCCATTATGACGAGGGTCAATATCAACGACAGTTAGGTTTGATATTTTCCCAGTAATAACAGCGATGTTTGATTTTGGATACATTAAAAACCAAGTCTTTAATCTAACTTCTGTTACCTTTTTTGTTTGGTACTCTTTCCAGCTATCGAGAGGTCGTTTATCTTGACCAACAAGAATGATATTCCATCCCATTTTAGTGAGATAGAACAAAGCTTGTTCCAGCCTTTGATTTGTGATATTATTATTTTGATTTTCCATAGATTTTTAATCCTCATTTCCAGGTGCATATTTTTGCGATATACACCTGGAGTATCAGAACTAAAAAGAGTCTCCTGAAAGGCCTTGATAGTCAGTTACTTTTGCTTTAATTCCGCCTTCTTCGTCTTTTTCGTGCTTAATTTGTAAATAAATCTTTTTACCAAGAAGTACGGAAGTGTCAGCAATTCCTTCTCTAGTTTCCTTCGATGTTAATTCCTTATCCATTAAAGCTTCAATAAGTCTTAAAGCATTGCTTTTTTTGCCTTTGTAAATAATCATCGATGCCGAAGTCCAGACATGAGCTCTCATCTCCGGTTTTTTTTCGTAAGCAAACAACCAATCAAGGCGCTTTGATTTTTCTTCTTTATCCTGTTTTGGGTTGTAAAATTTATTATCAACCTCTTTAACATCAACTAGGATACAAAGTTGCTTTCCCTTTTCTGGAATGACTATTTCTTTATAAGTTAGTTTTGGCATTTTTTCTCACCTCGCTTTCTTTTTGATAATTTTTAACGGCGTTCTCAGCATTTAAAACAATTTTTACAAAGTTAATTAGCCGACCCCCTTGTTCTTCGGCAGATTTAGTATCGATTTCAGTTCCATACAACTTTTTATAAATAGCTTTAAATTTCACAATAGCCTCAGGTGATATCATTTTTATTGTGAATAAAGCCTCGTCTTTATAAATTTCAGTTGTGAAAATAAAAGCTGAGGTTCAATTTTTAATTCTTTTCTCCAATATGATTCAATAATCTGATCTAATTCTTTTTGTCTTATAAACAAAAATTGAGCTTTATGGGGATCTTTTTTCTCTATTCCATCGAGAGGAAAAAATAATGAAAGCACTGTTGCTAGTGAAAGATCACTAGTGATGAATATATTTGTTTCAGAGACATTGTTCATTGTCATATTAAAATTAATTAACTAACAATGTGATTTTCGTCCTTAGCTGGTGGGATGTCATATCGGGCTAGGGAGATTTTTGAAGCCATAGGCAAGCAAACAATTTTTACCGGTGGGATTTTTAGCTTTAGAAATGAGATTTTTGAAGCTGATTTTCTCTAATCTGTTTTTTTCTCGGGGAGATATATTAACTCATAAAAAGAATCGGTTTCTAACCCTTTTTGCTTGTAGGTTTTAATTGACCATTGTGTATTTTCTAATTTTTTTTGAACCTCGGCTTTTAAATGCTTACAATCCTCTGTCGGAATATCATTAGTTAGTCGTTTTATTTTTATTGGTTCTAAATCAGCTAGTATTTGAAGAAATTTCTTCTCTTTCTTTCCGAATTGACCAATTTTAATAATTTTATTTATTTCTTGTTTTGCTACTCTTTTTGTCATTTTTATTGATGATTTACTATTTTCCAATTGGGTTTGTGATGTTGCCTTATTTTTAATTTCTTTTAATTCTCCAATTAATTGTTCTATCAAATTCTGTTGTTTATGTATGAGTTCATATTTATCATCGTCATTATTTTTAGGAACATTAAAAGACTGTGGAAGAACAATCAATCTGTTACTTGTTCTTATCTTATTTAGGTTTTCCATTGATCGTTCAATATCTTTAATAACCTCGAGGTTAATTTTAGGCAAAACAATGCTCTTTCTGATTGTTTCAGTCAAGTTATTTATGCTGTCGATTTGTGGTTGAAGACTTTTTGCTAATGCAACAGCTTGCTTTTGATAATTAACAATAGGAAAGGATGTTTGAATTAAATTTTGATTAAAATTATCAATAATTTTTTTTAAATTAATAAAGTCTTTTTGAAAATAACTAATATCTGGTATAAAAGTAGGTGTACTTATTGAAACCATTCGAGAAACATTTTCAGATATTTTTAATCTTGGTAATAAATAATTATGAAGTCTTTTAATCCAATCTAAAAAGTTTTTTTGTTTTAATAAAATTAAGCCATCTCTTTTACCATGCGAAATTTGTTCAAATTCATAACGATATAAACTTTCAATAATATTATGGCTATCGTAATATGGATCTTTTTCTTTAGGTTCAAAAACTCCGTAAGTTAACCTCATTATTTGAAAATGTGCCCACCATATTTGTATTTCTCGAAGATTTTTAAATTTAATCCAAGAAGACTCTGCTTCTGATTTTATATCAAATAGTTTATATTCATAATCTTTATCATGATAAATTAAATGATTTTTTATGATCTCAGATCCAAATCTATCAATTAATTTTTTGGCTAATGTCCAATAAGGTAAATAATATTGTCCTAAATAATTATCATCGATAGGTGGACTTGCCTCATTTAACCTAGTTTTGATATATCCAATTTCATTACTAAACGGATCTTTTGGATTATCTACAATGCCATTTTTTTTAGCTTTTTCAAGTAAATCTTTTGCTAGAATTTTCCATTCTTTATAAAACTTTTTACTGAGTAGTTCAAACTCAACAGAATCTTTTTTTGATTGTTCGTATAGCGGTTTTATAAGAGAAGATATCTCATTATGATCAAGTAAATATTTCCCGTAATCTGCAATTTTCATATAAAACTTACTTAAATCTTGTTCACTTTCTATCTCGTTGAACTTATTTTCTAGATCCGTTAAAGGAATATCAATTAATTCATCTTTTCCTTTGTTTGTAGGTGATTTTTCTTCAATCAGTTTATTTTGTTTTTCATATTTTTTATAAATTTCGCCAAATTTAACATAATCTAAGATTAGATAAAAAATATCGCTTGTGCCAATTCTTTGACCACTTTCATTTCTTTGAATTTTAAAAGCCCCTTCCTCTTCAAGCTTATAAAGAATTTTTTTCTGTCTATCAGCGGAGATAATACCTGCACCAATAATATTGGGAACTCTATATTTTATAGGCTTCCCCTTAACTGTAGCTAAAAATTCTTCTTTAATTTCTTGAAGAAGCTCCCAAACTTGCTGATTAAATATTTCCTCTGGAGTTTTATGCATATTAATATTAATTTGCTTTTATTGTATCACGAGGCTAACTAATGTCAAACATTTGGTGGTAAATAGACAGCTTTCTTGAAATCATTGGAGCAATGAAGTATTATATTGTTGTATTAATATAAAAATGAAAAGCGAACATAACGCTTCAACAATTCTACGATTACTATCTATAGCATTGTTATTTTTGGCTTTAGGAAATCATCCATATTCTTTTTATACAATCCTACGTTGGGTTGTTTCGGCTTCATCTCTCTATACAGGTTGGATTTTATCAAAATTCCAGAATCATAATTGGGCATGGATTTTTTTTATAATTGGTATTTTATTTAATCCAATTTTTCCGGTTTACCTTGATAAGGTAACCTGGCAATTAATTGATCTGGCGGTTGCAATCACTATTATAATTTCTATGACCAAAAAGAATAAAAATGTTGTGTAACAACTGTAATAAATTAAACCCTAAAGGTAGTAATTATTGTCAACATTGTGGAAATAATTTAAAAGAAAAAAATAAAGATAAACCAAAAACAGAAAATATAAAAATATCTAAAAATTCACAATCTTTGTGGGATAAATTTGTTGAAATATATGACTCTAAAAACGAAGAAAAAAAAATCTATCTTGATTTAATGTCAAATGAAGCATGGGAATTAATCGATAGAATAAGTGTTAATACATTTGAAAAATTTATAGAAGAAAATAAGGAACAGTTAAATAAACTTCCATATAAGGTTATTGAGCAAATTAAAAATGTTTTTAACTGGTCTGTGACTGGTGGATACTGGATGTGGTATGTAGAAAAGTTCTACAATAAAGAAAAAATAACAGAAATGAAGCATATAACTATTGATGCGTTAAAAGATGAGTGGAATGAATATGCTTTTAAGAAAAGTAAAGAAACATACGATTCATTATCTCAAGATCTTTTGGATGTTATGAATTTATACCACAATGTCAGAATAAACTACTTAATGGAAAATGAGTCAATCAAGGAATTAACCAACGAAACTATCGAAAAATTAAAAACAGCATTGATTTTTAATATAATTTGGGGTTATTCTATAGCCCTTGCAGAAAAGAAATATAGAAAATAAATATGATTTGCAAAAAATGCCAAGAAGATAATAATATAAATGCTAAATTTTGTCGAAAATGTGGGATTGAATTAACAAATAACAATATGGGTTCAGTAGATTATTATTTTCATAAACAAAAAAATAAATGCCAATCTTGTGGCAATATGTCACCAGTAAAATATGTAAAATTTTATGAAAATATTGGAATGTTAATTCAAAGACAATATAGGAATATTGAGGGGAATATGTGTCGCGAATGTATAGATAAATATTTTTGGGAATATACCTTAAAAACTCTTTTCCTTGGGTGGTGGGGAATGATATCTTTTTGCGTAACTCCTTTCATTTTATTAAACAATGTTGGAAGATACATATTAACATTAGGATTAAAAAGCGAATGATCAACAATAACAAAATTGAGACATGGATGTTTCGAGAAAAAAATGAAATATTTTTTTTATTGGTTTCTATAATAATGGTAATTATAATAGCTTTATTAATTGCTGAAATTAATTTTTATATTCTTTTAGTAGGTCTAATCCTTGGAGTTTTTTATGTCACACTTCAACAAGCACAATTAATTGGCAATTCTTTAGAAATTAATGAAGATCAATTTCCAGAAATATATTCTATTTTCCAAGAACAAAAATTACGTCTAGATATAAACAAAGTTAGACTATATGTAGTACAAGATCCTAATCCTAATGCATTTACCATAGGGGTTTTTTCTGCTTCTATAATATTAACCTCTTCTTTAATGGAAAATTTTAGTATAGAAGAATTAACCTTTACAATAGCTCATGAATTAGGACATGTTAAAGCAAATCATAATATTATTCTTTCCTTTATTAGTCCACTAGGCAACAATGTTATTGGTTCATCATTAATATTTTCCTTTTGGAGAAGAAAAGCTGAATATTCGTGCGATAAATGTGGTTTAATCTTAACAAAAGGATTAGATCATGCAATAACTAGCTTATTAAAGCTATCAATTGGTTTAAATTTAGCTAAAAAAATAAAATTAGAAAATTATAAAAAACAACTGATCAATTCTAAATCTGGAATAGTTACAATGAGTGAATTTCTTTTTGATCACCCGTTGACTACCAATAGAATAAACAGATTGGTTGGATTTTGGAAGAAAAATTTTGTATACCAATAATATGTATTGTACCAATTGTGGGAATAATAATGACTCTGATAGTGAATTTTGTACATCTTGTGGCAATAAATTTATTAGCAAAGCTAAAAAAAATAAGATGGAGGACATTTTATTTGTTCCAGAAAAAAAATCACATACTTTTAGAAATATCTTATTAGTAATTGGAGTTGTCGGAGTTTTACTAATATTGTTTGTTGCGCTTGCTGGTTCGGATGATTCTTCAACAATAACAAGTACTAATAGCACTTCTACTTCATCTATTGAAAATACAAATAATTGGAAATCTTTTACTTCTGTAGAACATAAATTCAATGCATATTTTCCAACACAACCATTTTCTGAACCTATCAAACCAGAAAAAATTAATGGCTATCAAATGAGTGGAATAGTTTACTCGTCTGAAGATAAAGATAAAAACGGATACATCATAGGTTCTTATGACTATGATGTGCCCTCTAATGATTATGATTATAAGGGTGGACTTGAAGGAATGATGAACGGTTTTATTAATGGAGTAGAAAATTCGACATTAATAGATTCAGGTTTTACTAATTTTAGAGGCTACCAAGCTTTAGAATTTAAATCTTCTGATAAAGATGGCGTTTTTTATAAAGGACTAATATTTATTAAAGATGATTTGCCGATGATTAAGGCTTATGCTTTGATAGTTGCGGGATATAATGAAGCTTCATTAAAGTATCAAGATTTTATCAATTCTTTTCAATTAACTAATTAATTATGTTCTGTACAAATTGTGGAACAAAAAATAAGGATTCTGCAGAGTTTTGTAAAAAGTGTGGTAGTCAACTAAATAAAGATATATTAAAATACGCAGGGTTTTGGATAAGATTTGGTGCATATTTTATTGACTTTATCGGAGTTTTAATAACTGCTTTTTTTATAGGAATTATTTTAGGATTAATTAATATGCCGTCCTTAGTTACTGATACTGGAATTTTTTTTGGTTATTTTTGCTGGATATTATATTCAACATTTTTCTTGGCAATTTGGTCTACAACACCTGGAAAAGCATTGTACGGTCTAAAAGTAATGAAAGAAGACGAAGAAGATTTGGATTTTAAATCTTCGCTAATACGAGCACTACTTCAACCCCTATCCTTGTTGTTTTTTGGAGCCGGTTACTGGAATATGGATAAGAGTGAAAAGAAACAATCTTGGCATGACAAATCTGCCCATACAATTGTTATAAGTAAAAAAGAAAAAGGTTATATACTTCAGGTAATTTTGACAATAGCAGGGTTAATCTTGTACTTTTATTTAAGTAGCTTAACAACGACTCAATAATTAAGATGAACGATATTTACTTTATTCTTGGAAAAAACATAAAAAAATTTCGTATAAAAGCTAATCTAACAATTAATGAGCTATCAAAGAAAGTAAAAATAAGTAAAACTACCTTAACAAAAATTGAATTAGGTCAAGCAAACCCATTAATAAGTACATTGTTAAAAATTTCAAAAGCTCTTAAAGTAGAGGTTTCAGATCTTTGTATAGGTTTTTGAAATTTAAAAAAATCTTATGTCAGAAAATAATAATTTATGTCCTAAATGTCGATCAGAAATGAAGTGGGGATGGGTAATTATTGAATTAACTGAAAATGAGAGGCATATGCTTATTCAAGAGGTGCTCAAAAGTAAAATAGACAATGAAACAGCTTTACCAATCAGCATATGTCGAAATTGTGGATTTTCAAGTCAAAATGGTCTCCCAAATAATTTTAATATATTATTTTGGAAAAACTTAAAACCGAAAACATAAAATAAAATTCATATAAGATTTTAAGTTATATTTGTGCGTAAAAAGTTCTAACATCCTCCACCAATCTGGACCCTCAAAAAAAGTCGAGATTTATTCTCGGCTTTTTTTGTGTATTCGGGAGGATGAGAACCGTATGGTTCGCTAAACTCGCAGTTTTCGATACGGAGTGAGGATTACTGCGAGTTAGTCCCAGAAGCGAAGCGACGCGGGAAATCCTCCCCTCTGGATTTATATAGTTTAGTCTGTTAAGACAATCTAATTTAACATAAAATACTTTAGCATTTAAGCCTCATATTTTAGTTTATTCTGTTTGATACAATAAACGTATGAAGAAAATTAAAATAGGAATATTATTTGGAATTATTGTGGGGATAATCGATGTAATTCCAATGATTTATCAAAAGCTAACCTGGGATGCAAATTTATCTGCATTTTCGCTTTGGGTTATATCCGGATATTTAATTGCAAACATAAATAATAAATCGAATAGCATCTTGAAAGGTATTTTTATTTCATTTCTTGTTTTAATTCCTTCCGCCATTCTAATTGGGTGGAAAGAACCCTTTACTCTCATCCCTATTTTTATTATGACGTCAATTTTAGGAGCAATACTGGGTTGCTTAATTGATAGGTATGAAAAATAACTTATGAATTTACTTGATGAAATTAGAAAATCAAATAAAAAACCAAAAGAACTTTTAGTTTATTTATCTGAAAAAGTTAAAAAGGACAAGAAATTACTCTCCGATTTTTCGGATTGTCTTAAAGACGCCAGTGCTCCTGAAAAAGGAACTTTAATGGAAACATTAGAGTATGCGTCTAAAGATAATCCAGAAGTCGCTATTCCCCATTTAAATGAGGTTATAAATCATCTGAGTTTTGATGCTCCAAGAGTTAAATGGGAGGCTGCAAGAGTGATTGCAAACGTATCTTCAAAATATCCTGATAAAGCATTGCTATCAATTGATAGACTTCTTTTTAATACTAAAGACAAGGGAACTGTCGTTCGCTGGAGTACGGCTTTTGCCATCGGTGAAATAGCTAAATTTAATAAAAATAAACAAAGATCATTAGTTAGTATTATTGAAAACCTGATTAAAAAGGAACAAAATAATGGGGTAAAGAATGTCTATCAGAAAGCTTTAAAAATAATCAACAGATAATAAAGAAAATATTGTATTAAATTTATATACGTAAAAAGATCTAACATCCTCCACGAGTCTGGACATACAGAAAAAGACGGAGTTTATATCCGTCTTTTTCTGTATATTGGGATGAGAACCTCTAGTAAGTTTATCCTGAACGAGGATAATAAATATTTATTTCCGAGCTGAAGGGAATCCTCCCCTAAGGAAAACTAAATGACTATAAGACTGGTGCTAACCTTTATTACTATGGGGAGCACTTTGGTACAAAGTAATCGTAAACAGGTCATCTTGATAATGATAGGCTGTCAAGACGGCCCACCAGACTCCCGAGGTCGTGGTACCCGCTATAATAAAGAAGGAAAAGTTATTCACGGACCGGCAGTAAAAGATCTTCCTATACTTAAACCATTCAAAGGATCATAATATTTAGCTCGATCATTATTCATGAAATAAAAACAAGAGTTGTTTGTATTAATAATAGAGTGCGTTCTTAATTAAAATTACGGACGCCGAGGAAGGAGGTGAAAAATATGAATACAAAAAAACTATTATACGGACTTTCAATATTAACTATGACAGCCGTAATCGGAACAATAGCGGCAGGATCGATTCACGCATATCAAGGTGACTATACGAAAAAGGGTCCAAACTGCACAACAGATCGTCATGAGGCTATGGAAAAAGCATTTGATAATAACGACTATAATGCTTGGAAAAATCTCATGCAAGGTCGGGGCAGAGCAACCCAGGTCGTTACCAAAGATAACTTTGCCAAATTCGCTCAGGCTCACAAGTTAGCCGAGCAGGGCAAGTATGCTGAAGCGGACGCAATCCGTAAAAACCTAGGCTTAAGAACCCGCGACGGTCAGAAGATCGGAGCCGGTTATGGTCAAGGTCAGGGAATGGGTCAAAACAGAATAAATAAATAATACTTATTCTTCCCAGGCTCTCATCTCTTGTAGATGAGAGCCTGTTTGGACAGGTATAATAAAGGCATTTAAAAATGAAAGAAATAAAAAATTTAGCGGATGAACAACTAATTGAGGTAATAAGAACCAAAGATAAAGAACTTTTTCTTGAGCTCGTGTTGCGATATCAGGAAAAACTATTGAGGTATGCCATGTATCTGGTACAAGACAGGACAAAAGCCGCCGATGCTGTCCAGGAATCATTTATCAAAGCATTTATCAATCTGAATAGTTTTGATCTCAAGAAGAAATTTTCCAGCTGGATTTATCGGATCGTCCATAATCAGGTAATAAACATGATCAATAAGAATAAAAAAGAATTGCCGTTATTTGACAATACTGATTTTGACAGCGGAAAGAATTTGGAGATGGATCTGACGAAGAAAGAAGTACAAGAGAGAGTAAACAAATGTATTAATCAGATGCAGGTTATTTATTCGGAACCGTTGTCACTTTTTTATCTTGAAGAAAAATCATATGAAGAGATAAGCGATATCTTAAGATTACCAGTTGGCACAGTTGGCACAAGGATCAACCGTGCTAAAGTATTAATGAAAAAAATATGCCAAAAAATAAAATAAACATCGCCGAGAAAGTAATGGAAAGAATAAAAAAAGAAAAAATAAACATGAAGCCGAAATGGTATTTTTGGTTGGGGTCATTATTAATGTTTGCGGGACTTATAGGGTTAACTATGGTCTCAGTTTTTTTTGTTAGTCTGATTGCTTTTTCTTTGAGAAGCCATGGACCAATGGGTGCGATTCGTTATCAGCAAATTATTTCCAGTTTTCCCTGGTGGGCACCAATTATCGTCATAACAGGGTTGGTTACCGGTCCTATTTTATTAAGAAAATATGATTTTTCTTACAAAAAAAATTTCTTATTCATCATTTTTATTTTTATTTCTGCCGTGCTTGTGACAGGAATATTAATTGATATTTTGGGTTTTGACAACCTTTGGATAAAAAGAGGACCAATGAGAAGATTTTATCAACAATATAACGGTAACCAACAAGAGCGGAACATAAACTATAAAAATAACAACAGGGGAAGAAGGAATTTTTATGAGTAATGAATTCTTTCGTAGAGTAAAATTAGTACTTAAATGAAAATATTAAAAAACATGTTTTTTGGCTTAATCTTTTTGATGATCCCCGTATCTTTTATTTTTTTCCGCTACTTTGGACCAGTAGGTGATTCGGTCAAGGAGCAGATCTTTATTATCCCCCAAAATGAAAAAAAATTCGATCTGGCTACTTCGTTGAATAAAAAAAATTTGATCAAAAATCAACAAGCATTTCAGTTTTTACTTGACAATTTTGCTCAAGGTAAAAAAAGCCTTCCGGGAGGATACCGAATCTCGCAAAAGATGAATGCCTGGCAGATACTTAAAAAACTAACCAATAAACCTGATCTTGTCTGGGTAACAATTTCCGGTTGCGTACGTAAAGAACAAGTAGGGGAAAAATTAATGGAGGCTTTAGAATGGGATAAGATCAATTTAGCCCAATGGAACGCATTATATACAAAAGATAGCCCGGAATATTTTGAAGGTGTTTATTATCCGGATACTTATTTAATACCGATTGATGAAACACCATCCGAAGTAGCCAAACGTTTTATCGATCGTTTCAACGAGAAATTTGCCCCTTATGCCGATGAGTATATTGCGGCAAACATTAGGTGGACTACCGGTTTGAAGATTGCTT
>Ga0265297_10000774_pt1 | contig 88133 bp, 144 predicted proteins | sample Munlanlwell13791_FD_192502 | JGI IMG/M metagenome (GOLD analysis project Ga0265297, IMG submission 192502) | Leachate microbial communities from a municipal landfill in Southern Ontario, Canada - Leachate well 137-91 | ecosystem: Engineered > Solid waste > Landfill > Unclassified | place... | reverse complement strand
GATGAAAAATTTAAACGAAAAAATGAGGCAATCATTAATTTATAAATAACAAGGAGATTTTAAAAATGGATGACCAAATGCTTAATATCTTATTTCCGGAATCATATAATGATGTGATCTCCAATGATGAAAACTTGACTATTAAGGAAGGATTATATTAATTTTTTAAGGGAGGAATAAAAAATGGAAACACAAGAAAAAACCACATTATCAAAGAATCAGCAAATTAAACTTTTAAAAGAGATTAGCAGTCAATTATCTTATGTATTGGATAATATCAAATGGGAAAAAATTTATACTAATTATCTTAAAGAAAATATTCAAGAGGAAAAAAACCATTTAAGAATGAAGCCGGAAGGCGTAATACATGGATTAACAGCCTACGAAGGAGGACTTTTATTTGTTGTTCAACAAATAATTAATTATTTGACAGGCGAAAACGCCCCCGATGTGAAAAGTTATTTATGGATGAGAAAAACAGTTTTTACAGCGTATTCTATTGTGACAAATTATGAAAAAGAAATTAAAGAAGCATTAAAGAATATTGACTATACGGAAGTTTTAAAAATGGATTATTGCGACTTGGTAAAATAACAAAGGGGATAATATGAAAAATATCAAAACAATAGCAAGGAATTTATTGGAAAGTAAAAATAATAATGGTTTTGGGATAAAATGCGAAGCTGTAACAAAGGTTTTAGAAGAAAATAATATCACTTTTCAAGAATTATGGAAAGAGATTATAAAACAAGGAAACGAAAGGACGGCCTAACATGGATGATTTTATCAATATATGCCTTTTTCGGACAAAGGAAAAAGGGAAGTTAAAAACCTGAACATTTTTAAAAAAGGACGGCAAATATGAGAACAAAAACGATTAATATTTACACCTTCAACGAATTATCTTTAGAAGCAAAAGAGAAAGCTATTGAACAATATAGAGATTTAAAAATTCAAGATGGAGATTTTCTATATTTTTTTAGTGATGATGTTTGCGAACAGTTAAAAGAAAAAGGCTGGAATAAGGTAATATCAAAAGGCAATAAGGGCCACTATTGTTTTGCAAGTGAAAATCAAATTGAATATGACGAAAATTATCAGGATGGAATAGAGCGAAAGCATATTGCTAAACTTTGGCAAAATATCCTTGAAGAAATAAAAGATTATTATATTACACTATGTAAACAATTTGAAAAACAAGGATATGATGAAATTGATTATCAGTTATCCGATGAATGTATTATTGAGGATATAAAAGCGAATGAGTATGACTTTACCGAAGAAGGGAAAAGAAACATTTATATTTAACAGAAAGGACAACAAAATGCTTTCAGAATCGGAAAAATAATCAGAGGGGAAACAATAGCCAATATTTTAAGATTGAAACAAGATAAAACAGAAAATTATAATCCAAAACGGTATATTACGGCATGGGGAAAATCTTAAACTAATGGAGGATTAGAAAATGGAAATAAAAAACGTTTCAGCCCAAAAAGAATTTGATCAATTAATAAAAAAACAATTTAATGGGTTAATTATAATTAGAGATACAAAAGAAGAGATTAATATAAAAGATACTGGAAAAGTGTTGATTGATGTTTCTGACTCGGCACAAATTGGGTCTGTTTATGGTTCGGCACAAATTAGGTCTGTTTATGGTTCGGCACAAATTAGGTCTGTTTATGGTTCGGCACAAATTAGGTCTGTTTATGGTTCGGCACAAATTGGGTTTGTTTCTGATTCGGCACAAATTAGGTTTGTTTATGGTTCGGCACAAATTGGGTCTGTTTCTAATTCGGCACAAATTGAGTTTGTTTCTGATTCGGCACAAATTAGGTCTGTTTATGGTTCGGCACAAATTAGGACTGTTTATGGTTCGGCACAAATTAGGTCTGTTTATGATTCGGCACAAATTGGGTCTGTTTATGGTTCGGCACAAATTAGGTCTGTTTATGGTTCGGCACAAATTAGGTCTGTTTATGGTTCGGCACAAATTGAGTTTGTTTCTGATTCGGCACAAATTGGGTCTGTTTCTGATTCGGCACAAATTAGGTTTGTTTATGGTTCGGCACAAATTAGGTCTGTTTATGGTTCGGCACAAATTGGGTTTGTTTATGGTTCGGCACAAATTGGGTCTGTTTCTAATTCGGCACAAATTGAGTTTGTTTCTGATTCGGCACAAATTAGGTCTGTTTATGGTTCGGCACAAATTAGGACTGTTTATGGTTCGGCACAAATTAGGTCTGTTTATGATTCGGCACAAATTGGGTCTGTTTATGGTTCGGCACAAATTGGGTCTGTTTGGAATAATAGTGTTGTAACAATTTGTTCAAAAAATGTACAAATAAATAAAGTAAAACAAAATAGTATTTTGATTTGTTATGAAATTCCAACAATCAAGTATAAGAGTAAAACAGTTAAAATTATAAAAAATAAAAAAAATAGAAGAAAATTATGAAACTTTTAAAAAGGAGGTAATATGAACCCATTTATTCCCTTTCACAGCATAACGCCCTTACAAAGCATGATGATACAAATAAAAGATGACGGGCAATATGAAACGTGGCAATATATTGAAACAATTAAAAATCCTTTGCAGAGGGCGGAAGCTAGAAAATTATTTGCTCAAGCAGTTAAAAAATTGGAGGAAAATTAATGGATTATGATAATGAAGGATTCCCTCTTTGTCCTAAATATGGTGAAAAAGTCTTGCCGGATGAAAATGATAAATGCTCTCTTTGTGGTTGTCATAGTGCGAGTAAATTAAATGAAAAAGGAGAATGGGAGGAAACTTAAAATGGCTAAATGGCAATTAACTGATTATGACAATCAACAATATGGTAGATGTATGGCAAAAAATCTTTTCCAATTTAAAGAATTTAATCGGAGAAGCTATAACCTTGTCGATGAATTACAGATTTTAGGGGAAGCAGAATTTATCAGAATATATTTCAATTTGGACGAATATTGGTTGATTGATATTATTAATTTGAAACAATATTCAGATGAACAAAAAAGAAAATATTGTGCCTCTTATTATACTGAAAAAGAATTTGACCAATTAACCGATTGGATTATTGCAGAATGTATTTTTGAACAAGAAAACGGATTATACTAAGGAAGAAAAAAAAAAGATAATATGCCCTTGACAAATGCTCTAATATAGGTTATACTTTAGGCAAAAAGGAGAAAGAAATGACTGAACAATTACAAAATAGCATTAGCGCAGTAGTAGATTTAAGTAAGGAAGGTATTATTAATGGTGTAAAAATTCTTAGTGAACAAGTACCAGAATTATGTAATCAGATTTTATTATATGGCTTGATGATAAATATTATGGGGGTAATTATTGTTGGACTTCTTTTTATTTTTGCCATTTATCTATTTATTCGATATTTAAAAAAAGAAACAGATGAGGATGTAAAATTTATATTTTATTTATTTGGCGCATTGTTTTTTGCATTATTTTTTTCTATTATAATTAAGTTAAGTTTAGTTATCATACAAATAAATATTGCGCCGAAAGTATATTTGCTGAGCTATTTGAAGGGTATATTATAATAAATAATTTTACAATAGGGGGATTAAAAATGAAATTTTTTAAAATACCAGTTGAATGGGCGTGTTATGGTGTAGTAGAAATTGAAGCAAAGAATATTGAGGAGGCAATTAAAAAAGCACAAGACGATGACAGCATAGGTTTACCAGAAGGATATTATATTGACTCCTCATGGCAAGTTAATGACGATGAAGCATTAATCGAAGAATTAAATAAAAACTAATATCATATAGGTAATAATTTTAAAATAGGAGGATTGATAAATGTTAAATGAGCAGATTTTTTGTGATGTTAAAAATTTTTTAGAATACAAAGGATTATTGGAAGAATTTTATGATTTTGTGGCTAAAGCAGACAGGGAAGAATATGAAGATTTATTTGAAACATTATAACTAATAAGAAAGGATAAATAAATGGCTCATAACATTTGCGAAAATAATCGTGTTTTTACTGTTGGAAAATCTTGGCATGGATTAGGCACTATTGTTGAAACGGAACAAACAGCTTGTAATGCTATTAAATTAGCAAAATTGGATTATCAAGTACAGCAGGAAAATATCTTTTTAAAGGATGGAATTAAACTTGATAATATGGCTATTGTCCGACAAGATACAAGGGATATTTTAGGCATTACAACCGATAAATATAAAATTGTGCAAAACGTTGATGCCTTTTCTTTCTTTGATGTTGTTGTGGGAGAAGGACAAGCAGTTTATCATTCTGCTGGTGCATTGGGCAAAGGGGAAAGAATTTGGATTTTAGCAAAATTGCCTAATGATATTATTATCAACAAGGATGATGTTGTTGAAAAATATCTTTGCTTGACTAATTCCCATGATGGCAAGTCAAGTTTGAGAATGTATTTTACGCCTGTAAGAGTAGTTTGTCAGAATACGTTAAATATGTCAATGTCAGATGCTAAAAATGGGATAGCAATTAGGCATAGTGGTAATATTAAAATGAAAGTGGATGAGGCAAGAAAGGTTTTAGGTATATCAATTAATTATTATAATCAGTTTGAGGAAATTGTCAAGAGAATGGAAAATGTTGAAATGCAGAAAGATAGCTTAAATAGTTATTTTGATAAAGTTTTGGGAATTAATGATGAAAAAGAAACATCTACCAGAAAAGAAAATCAGAAATATGATTTGGTTAGACTGTTTGAAAAAGGTAGAGGACAACAAGCAGGAAACAAACATTCTTTGTGGAAGGCGTACAACAGTGTTACCGAGTATGTAGATCATGAAAGAACTGTTAAAAATTTGAGCGAAGATGCCTCAAATAAACTTTCTTCAATATGGTTTGGAAGTGGTGCAAAGATGAAGGAAACCGCCTACAATCAAGCAGTAACATTGTTAAATGTAGCTTAAATGAAAGGAAAATAAATGACCTATGAAATGTTTGATGATGAAGATGTAACGATTGAAAATGAAGGAAATTTATTTGGAATAAATTGGTTGGATGAGGATGGATTTATTCTTGATTGTGAATGGTTTGCAACAGAAGAAGAAAGACAATATGTGATTGACAAATGGTATGCAGATAATGATAAATTTACACCAGAACAATAATTAAATGAAAGGAAATAAAATGAAAAAATTAATCTTGGCTGTGGTAATGATTATGTTGTTCGTTGGAAATAGTTTTGCTTATAAGCCCGATTCTTTTAAAGATGAGGAAACAATTAATGTTTATGGTCAGAGGCCGAAGGTGGATATTGAAGTTTCAGAAATTGAGGTTAGGATTTTGGCAGAGGATTTTATTGATGGAGTGGCTAACAAAAGCGTCCGCATTTCAAATGAAGGAAGTGTACCTTGCCATTTGGCGATTGAATTAGGACAAGTGCCTGTGGATTTACAAGTATCTGCTAAAGTAGATGATGATTTTCTCTTGAAAAACGCATCAACAGACCTTAATATAGTGGTTGAATTGACAGACCAACAGGAAGTAGAAGATTTTACTTTCACTATTTTAATTAAGGCATCTTTGAGGCCGTAAAAATGAAGCTAACAAATGCTCTCTTAATCATTCTAATATGTATAATTTCTTTTCAGAAATTTCCTAGAAAGGTTGAGAGAGCTGTATCGGATGGGGTTACAGTTGTAAAAGTAGGAAGTCAAGAATATAAAACAGTTAAGGCAACAAGTGAAGAAAAAAAGGATGTGAAACATTCAACCACGTTCAGGAGTTATGTTGATTCAGATAGTCGAACAACACAAGGAGTTAGTCACAATATACGAGTTGGAAAAGATTATTATGTTAGTGGAGGAGTAACAACAAGACAAAGCAGTTATGGGCAAAATTCAGTAGGTGCAGATATATCACTAACCCGCTATTGGTGAAAGGAGAAATAAAATGAGTGGAGGTTCTTTTGATTACGCATTTGTTCGAGTTGTTGAATTTGCTGATAGTTTATCAGAATGTCTTAAAGAAGAAAATTTCGATGAAATCACAACTCAAAAAATATTAGCATTTTTACCTCTTGCATTTTGCTAAAAAATATGTTATACTTTATACAAAATTTGGAGGTAATATTATTATGAAAAAATTATCTATAGTCAAAGCTGTATTAGTAAGAATGATTATAATGTGTGAAGAACGAATTAATGTATTAACAGAAGAAATGGAAAATACAGAGGTTCAGTGGGATGAGTATGCAATAAAAGAAATAGAGGAGCAAATTGCTCATTTTAAAAGTTTGAAAGAAGATGCTGAGGGAGCTATAAATTTGCTGGTAAACTCTTAATTAATGTTATTCAATTATTTATGGGAGAAATAAATGCGTTATTTAATACTTTTGCGTGGTTGTCCGGGTGCAGGTTCAAGCTGGGCCGAGGTTGGTTAATATGAAGAAGCATTATTGGAGAATCGGAGTTTCATTTTTGGATAAAGTCGCATGTGTTTTTGGCTGGCATATCGCAGACCGGGATGAAGCAAATGCGTACCCGGATGGTTGCGGAAGACTTCATGCGTGGTGTAAAATATGCGGTCAACATATGCCTCTTTTTGGTGACCGAGAGAAGAAGGTAGTATTTGGAAAGGAGAGGCAAGCAAATTTCATAACAGTCCTTGATAAACGAATCCGTTTAGATTCGTAAAAATAAACTAGAGGAATAATTATGGATGTACTAAAACAAGATTTTTGGTGTAATTGGGAGGAGTTTAGTAAAGACCTTCCAGAACCAAAAGGTTCTGCTTTAGATATTATAATAAAGCCAGAGATATTGGACTTATCTAATGTAGAAGATGGTGAGGGGTCTAATCAATATAGACCATTAACTTTGGATGATTATGTTGGCCAAGACAATGCTAAGGCAAGGATTTTGTCTTATATTGATGGGTGCAAAAAAAATAATGAAGTATTGCCACATTTATTTTTATCAGCACCCCCCGGACATGGTAAAAGTTTATTAGCTAATATTGTAGCTAATATGATGAACAAACCTATTGTTCGATGTGTTGGGGGTGATTTAAAATCAGAAAACATTTTTGTTGAAAAAATAAATGACGCTAATGGCGGAATTATTTTTATAGATGAAGCAAACATGATTCGTAAAAGAGTTGGTTTTTTTATGCTACCAATTCTCGAACAATTTGAAATTCAAGGCCAAAAAATAAAACCATTTACAGCCATTTTAGCTACTACTCATAAAGGCGAATTATCTAAGGATTTAGATGCTTTAATTCAACGTTGCGAATTAGAAATTGAATTGGAGCACTACACAGTTGAGCAATTAGTTATCATTTTAAAACAATTTAAAAATAAACAATATCCTAATGATCAAATTGATGATTTTATTTATGAACAAATTGCAAAAAATTGTAAACAAACGCCGAGATTAGCAAGGAGATTATTACGGAATTATTTGTTTATTAATGATTTAGATATTGTATTTAAGCATAATCAAATTGTGAAGGAGGGATTAACAGAAATTGATGTCAAAATTTTGAAATATTTAAATGTTTATCAGAAAGGAGCGTCAAGAAATACAATATCTAGTTATTTAAGAATGAAACCACAGACGTATCAATATCAGTATGAGCCGTATTTAATTTTTAAAGAATTTATTGTTATTGAAAATAAAACAAAAATAACTGAAAAAGGTAAACAATTTTTACAATCAATAGGAGGGCAATATGTGTAATATTTTTTCAGGAGAAGTGTCTTTTGATAAAGGCAAGGATTTTGGAACAGTTTATTTTATAACAGGAGTTCATCACGAGGAAGATTTAAAACAAATTCCTCACGAAAATCTTTTATGTTGGGAATCAAATGCTGTCGGAACATTTGAAAATGGTATAAAGTTCACGCATGATTGCGGAAAAGATGTATCGCCAATTACTAAAAAGGAATTAGAAAAATTGGTATTAGATTGGGCGGTCAAGCAAGATGTTGAAAAATTACTGGAAAAAATCGCTGTGGAAGATAGTGATTGGAGGGTCCGGGCAGAGGTAGTGAGAAAAATTACTAAGGAAAAATTACTGGAAAAAATCGCTGTGGAAGATAGTGATGGTGATGTTCGGTGGGAGGCTAAACACCAATTAAAAACATTAGTGAAGTAAAGAATATTTTGAAATTAATGTTGCAAATGAATTATTAAAGGATAAAGAATGACTTCCTCAACTAGATATTTCATTAAACGAAGTTGTTATAATAAGAATAAATATCCTTCTTTAAAAAGGCATTGACTTATTTGTTCAAAAGTCAGCAAAGAGATAATACTGTAAATAGTTGTTATAAATGTGTGGTTTGCGGATTTTGGCATTTAGGACATTATCCAATAAACCATAGATCAAGATTAAGATGTATGATTAAAAATTAAAAAGGAGAAAGAAAAATGCTTAAAATTTATTTACAAAATTTAAAAGATTTTACTTGGGAATTACATGAGGGGACTTTTGAACAATTAAAAAACGAATTTATAAAAAGAGAAATAAAAATATGTACTCGAAGCAATATTTCTTTTTATGTAAAAATTGGGAATGGTGCGAGTGTTGGGGATAAAGCGAGTGTTGGGGATTATGCGAGTGTTGGGGATTATGCGAGTGTTGGGGATTATGCGAGTGTTGGGAATGGTGCGAGTGTTGGGAATGGTGCGAGTGTTGGGTATAAAGCGAGTGTTGGGTATAAAGCGAGTGTTGGGTATAAAGCGAGTGTTGGGTATAAAGCGAGTGTTGGGTATAAAGCGAGTGTTGGGGATTATGCGAGTGTTGGGGATTATGCGAGTGTTGGGGATTATGCGAGTGTTGGGGATTATGCGAGTGTTGGGGATAAAGCGAGTGTTGGGGATAAAGCGAGTGTTGGGGATAAAGCGAGTGTTGGGGATTATGCGAGTGTTGTAAAAAATGCCAAATTACAAAAATCAATGTTTGATGATATTATACAATATATTGGTAAAACTTTAAATGTTTATCCAATAAATAATAAATATATTTTTTATAAAAGAGTTAATAAAATATCAAAAGGAAAATACTCATCGTGTTCTGATAAAAATTTTATTTATGAAGATGGAAAAATAGCAGAAGTTAAAAATCCAAATTTAAATCTTCAAAAATCGTGTGCAACAGGTATTCATGTGTCAACACCTTTTTACTGGACAAAAGGCGATACTTTAATTGCTATAGAAGTAAATAAAAATGATATTATCACTTGCTTAGAAGGTAAGATTAGATGTAAAAAAGTAAAGGTTATTGGCGAAATTAAAATAGATTAAAAATTTAATCAAAGGAATAAATAATGTATATAAATTTATTTGATTTAGAAATTGTTGAAGGAGTTAAAATTTGTGATTCTGTGCCAGTAAGAGAAGCGGTTAGACAAATGAGAAAAGAAGGTAGAGTTGACAAGATTGGTGAAGATGAAATCTATGATGATTTTGGTGTATTTATTTTGAAAATGTATAAAATAGCAAAGGCATTAGAACGAAGAAGAAATGCCGATTATTTAGGAGAAGAAAATGATAATGCAATTAGTGGAGTTTAAAAATTATTTATCAAGAGAATATCCTCAATCAAAAACTGGGCTAAATTATTTAGAGAGATTGACCAATTTTTTCTCAAAATATTCGGAATTTAATCAAGAAAATATAGATAATTATTTAACGGCATTATCCAATGAAAATAAATTAAATGCTCAAAAAATGGCGATGTATGCTTTTAGAACATATTCAAAATTTTCTGGGATCGAAATTAAGTTGGGAAAAGTGCCTCATATATCCACGCCTGAAAAAGACATTTTAACATTTAAAGAAATTGAAAATGAAATACTACCTTATTTTCCAAGTTTATTTGGCGATGATGCTAAAAAGCGTGTGCTTCTTTTTCGGTTTATGATATTGAGTATGCTTCGGATTTCGGAAGTATTGGCTTTAAAAAAGGAAAATTTTTTATTTGATGATAACATAATTAGAGTTGTTAATGGTAAGGGAAGAAAGAATAGAAATGTTCCAATTCACAAAAAAATTAAAGCAGAACTTCAAGAATATGTAAGTAATTCAATTAATGATTTAGTATTTGAAAAAGATAGATCATTTATTTTAAATATTGTTGATGTGATTAATAATAAATTAAGATATAAAAAACATTTAACCCCTCATTTATTACGTAAAGCTGGTGCAAAGGCATATTATAAACAGACAAAAGATTTAGAGGCATTAAGTAAAATTCTTGGACATAAATCTATTCAAACTACTCAAATTTATATTGCTTATAATATAGATGATGTTAAGGAATCATTCAAGAATTTTAAATATCCAACAAGGAGAAAGAAATGAACAAGATTTTAATACAAAGGAAATCATGTAAACATAGAAATGCTTGGATTATTAATGGTGGATATGGTCTTTGGTGTTATGAATGTGGCGCATATAGACAAACTAAACCAGTAAAGGATAATGTAATTATTCCTTTAGGAAAAAGGTGGATTAAGCCTACTGGCATAGGTGGAAAGAATCCATTTGATAAGTTGGTAAGGAGATAAGAGATCGTTGATTCTAGGGGTAATTATGCTTGATTTTGAGGCATTATAGAAGGGATTGACAACATCAATTAACATATGTTATAATTTGTTCAGGAGATAAAAATGAGAATTTGGTCAATTCATCCGAAGTACCTTGATTCTATTGGGCTTATAGCTTGTTGGAGGGAGGCTCTTCTTGGACAAGTTGTTTTGTTAGGCAAGACTAAATGGTATAAAAATCATCCACAATTATTAAGATTTAAAAATTCTGGAACTCCGTTAAGTGCTATAATTTATTATTTAACAGAGATTTATAATGAGGCTAAAAGTAGAGGGTATAATTTTGACTATAAAAAGATTTGGAAACCAGACCATGATGGAGGAATTTGTTTTAATACAATAACTGTAAATAAGAAACAACTTATTTATGAATTAAAACATTTATATCAAAAATTAGAAAAAAGGAATATTGAAAAATACAATGAACTACATGATTTATTTTTTGAAAATATATTTGGTATGATAGATGTTAATAAAATAGAAGCACATCCTCTTTTTACAGTGGTAGATGGAGAAATCGAAGAATGGGAGAAAATTAAAAATGTCTAAAATTAACGAATTTATTAAGAAGCTATCTAAATTTACTTCAATTGCTTTTGTGTTTAGTTTTTTGGGCAGTTTAGGCGGGTCACAGAATTCTCGAAAAGCAATTAGACGTTATGGAATACCGAGTATCACATTTTTTCTTGTCTTTTTAAAAACATTAAATTTATTTCCTGAAAATTTATGGTTATTAACAATTTTTTCAATGGTTGCAGTATTATCTTTAGGATATGGTCGTGTAACAAACGATGACTCAAATCCAAGTTGTTTAGGTATATTTTACAATAAATTATTTCCAAATAGACCAGTTGTTCAAGATTGTTTAATTCGTGGCACAGTTGGTTTATTGATGTGTGTTTCTTTATTATCAATTCCATGTATTTTAAATAATTGGGTATCTTATTTTCTTGGTTGTTTTATTATAATGCTTGGTTATACTATTGTGTCATGGCGGTCATTAGGAAATTTAATTATGGGCAAGTATGAATTATGTTATTCTGATGTAATAAATTATGGGTTAATTGGTACAGCAATTAATTTAATGATATTTACAAATTTTGGAGGATAAAATGCAATCATTATGGCAGATAACAATTGATGATTATTTAACAGTTGTTGAAATTGCTCAAAAATTAGGTATTAAGCCCGGTGAAAGCATGGAAGAAGTATTCTTTGCTTATATGCAATTAAAAAATCAAAAACCTATTACTACAAATGAATTAACTAAAGAAGAATTAATACAAGAAATTATGTCACATAATAAATCATTATTACAAATTGAAACAGATAAAGAAGGAAAACAAAAATATATTTTCTGTAAACAGCTTGACAATGAAGAATAGTTTATGTTATACTTTGAGTGAAATTAAGACGGTGAAGGTTTTCTAATCTTCATCGTTGAAAGTGGAACAAAGGTTATAAAATGACCGCTAAAATCCACATTTTTAAAGGAGAAAAATAATGAGAAAAATAATCATTTTATTTGGATTATGTTTTATATTGAATGGATGCTCCTTTTTAAAAATAGCATCTGCTCCCTTACAGGCAACAAAAAATTCAGTTCCTCAATCAATAAATCAATCGAAAGAAAAAATTATTTGCTCAAAAAATGCCGTCTTTAATGAAGATGGATTAATTCTTTCATGCGGTGGAAAATATTATAATTATGAACAAAATAAAGTACAACAAGATAGAAAATTAACTTTTTGGGAAAAAGTGGGACAAGTATTATCAAAAACTGCGGGATATATTATTTGGTTAGCAATTATTTTTGGAGTATTAACATTTATGGGATTAGGTGGACTTGTTGTATCTTTTATTCAAGGAGCAACAAATATTGGTAAAACAGGGATAAAAGGTATTAAACAAATTATGGAGGCGATTCAAATATCCAAAGAAGGAAATCAAACCTTGATTGATGCTTTGGAGAAATCAACTGATGATGATGTAAAGAAATGGATTGCTGATTTTAAACAAAAGAATGGAATTAAATAAGGAGGTATTTATGGGAAATACATCAATTGTTGAATTTAATCATGATCGTTGGGATGAAATTTATAGAGATGAGGAATCGCAACAGGCTTTTTTTAAAACAATTACGAGAACAATTTAGTTGTGCTAAATATACTAATTGTGAAATCAAAGGCGGAAAAGTGATTGCCTTTTTTAATAGATATGAAAAAGTAAATGAAATATGGTGTAAATTTAAAGCAAAATTACAACATTTTGGGTATTAAATAAGGAGATTTATAATGGAAATTGTTATTAATGCATGCTATGGTGGTTTTAGTGTTTCAAAAGCAGTTTATGATGAATTAGGACTTAAATGGGATGGTTATGGATATATTGATGGAGAAACTTTAGGATTGAAAGATAAATTTGGTGATTCTTATAGAACTAATAAACAATTAATTAATGCTATTAAAAAAGTAGGATTAAAAAAAGCAAGCGGAAAATTTGCTTCTTTAAAAATTATTGAAATTCCTAATAATATTGAGTGGGAAATTGACGAATATGATGGCATTGAAACTGTACATGAAAAACATGATGTATGGAGCTAAATAATGACTAGAAAAATAAAACGAAAGAAACAAAAAATTAAACAAATACTAGCAAATGATTAAAATGTTTTATTAGTAAATTCGAAGAAGTATTATTTTAATAAAGGAGAATAAAAATGCCATATGTAAAAGATCGAAGAAAAGAACTTGATAAAATTGTTAAGTTGATGAATAAAAAAGAAGTGCTAGTAAATGGCGATTTAAACTATATTTTATTTAAGTTTTGTAAATACCATATTGCTCCTTCTTATAACAATTATAAACAATTTCTAGGAGAACTAGATTGTTGTAAATTAGAGATTTATAGAAGATTAGTAGCACCTTACGAGAATAAAAAAATAGAAGAGAATGGCGATGTCTAATAATTTGTGGAGATAAAATGGGCTATCATATTAGAAAGATTAAAAAAGGGGTTTTAGGGAATATTTCTAAAGTTAAAGAAGAAATTGAAGAATTTGAAGATGCTCAAGAACAAAAAAATAAAATTTTACAAATTGTAGAATTATCAGATATTTATGGCGCATTAGAAAAAGTTGCAGAACAGTTTTATTTAACAATGGATGATTTAAAGAAAATGAGTGATAAAACTAAATCGGCATTTATGGATGGTGATAGATGATTGATTATCAAAAAATAAGCAATAGTGTTAATTTTTATGAACAGTATGGTTTTATTCCTATAGAAGTTCCTTGGGTTGTTAATAAAAAATTTATTAATATTACATTACCATATAAATGTTTACCAACAATGTTAAGTGATAATAATTGTTTAGTTGGGTCAGCAGAACAATCTTTTTTAAAATTATTATATAACAAATTATTAAAAAAAGGATATTATCAAGCTATTACACCTTGTTTTAGGGATGATGAAGAAGATTACTTACATAAAAAATGGTTTATAAAAAATGAATTAATTGCTACAAAAGATGTTAATAATAAAAATTTGCACAAAATTATAAAAATTGCTTATGATTTTTTTAATCAATATATTCCTAATTTAGTAGTTATTCAAACAGAGTCACCCAAAATAGCAAAATGTAATTTTGATATTATGTATAATAATATTGAATTGGGGTCATATGGAATTAGAAATTATCAAGGATTAAAATGGATTTATGCAACAGGTTGTGCAGAACCTAGATTATCAATTGCAATACAACATTATTTAAAGAAAGAAAAATTATATGATAGTTGAGTATAGTTTCGATGAAGGATTTAAGAAGTTATTTAAAAAATTAGATAGAATGCCTCATGCTTATGAATTACGCCAATTGGATGGAATTGGCGAGCAATTGGATTTAAATAAATTTAGTAGGAATTTCTTTAGCAAAAAAGGACAAACTACAGCGGATGTGTCTGTTGATGCAAATTCAAATGTTGGTAAAAATACTATTTTGCATTATCAGAATGAATTAAGTAAACCAATTCAACGATTATGGGCATATTATGACTTGTGGAATTATTCAAAACAATTATATAATGAAAAGATTGCTGAAGAAATTATTATGAAACAGTTATCTAAAATAATATATATTAATGATTTGCATAACTTTACAAAGCCATATTGTTTTAATTTCTCATGTATGGACATTGTTTGCAACGGCATTCCCTTTGCTGGTATTACTACGTCAAAATCAGCAAAAAATTGCATCAGTTTTATAGAACATGTTACATCATCATTAACATATTTTTGCAATCAAATTGCCGGAGCCACAGGCTTGGCCGATTTTTTAATTTGTTATGCGTGGTATGTTGAAAAATTATTAGATGAAAATAAAAATAGTCAAAAATTAGCAGTATGGATTGTTAAACAACAATTACAAGGGTTTATTTATCAGGTTAATCAACCATTTAAAGGTTCTATTGAATCGCCTTTTTGTAATGTATCAATTTATGATGATGTATTTTTGGATAAATTTTGCAATGAATATATTTTTCCAGATAATAAAAAAGTAAAAAAAGAGACTGTACAATGGTTGCAAGAATTATTTTTGGATGAAATAAATAATGCTTTAGAAAAAACAATTATTACATTTCCCGTATTATCAGCATGTTTTTCGGTAGACAATTATAATAAAATACAAGATTATAAATTTTTAGATATGATTGTAAAAAAGAATTTAAAATTTGGTAGCATCTGTTGTTTTTCTGGAAAAACATCAGTATTATCATCGTGCTGTCGCTTGCGCTCTGATAATACAAAACAATTTTTTACAACAATGGGCGCCGGAAGCACCAAAATTGGGAGTGTGGGGGTTGTCACATTGAATTTGCCTCGACTAGCGTATACATCAAGAAATAAAGATGAATTTTTAAATCAATTAAAAATTAATGTTAAATTTGTATCGCGGATCAATCATGTAAAAAGAATGTTACTTCAAAAAAATATTGAAAAGGGGTATTTACCATTGTATACATTAGGATATATGTCTTTAAAGCATCAGTATTCGACATGTGGGATTAATGGTTTATATGAAGCATTAGAAATTTTAGGATATAATGTTTTAGAAGAAAATGGGCAAAAATTTATTACTGAAATTTTACAATTAATTAATTCTGTCAACGCTTATCAAGAACAAAAATATAAAACACCACATAATTTAGAGCAAGTTCCGGGGGAGGCGTCTTCTGCAAAATTGGCTGACGCCGATAAGATTTTAGGATATAATAAAAAGTATACATTTTATTCTAATCAATTTATACCATTGACTATTAATGCTGATATATTTGATAGAATTAAATTGCAAGGTCAATTTGATAAATATATGACAGGCGGCGCGATTTGTCATCTTCATTTTGTGGATCAAATTGCTGATTATAATTTTATGAAGAAGTTAATTATTATGGCAGTTGAAAATGGTGTAGTATATCATGCTTATAATTATAATTTACAAAAATGTGAAAATAATCATATTACTGTTGGTAAGAATAAAAAATGTTCAATTTGTGGAAAAGATATTGCCAATAATTATACACGAGTTGTTGGTTTTTTAACTGATGTTAGTAATTGGGTAAAACAACGTAGAGAATATGATTATCCAAATAGACAACAATATGAGGAGAAAAAATGAACAATATTGAAGATTTTAAAAATACTATTATTTGTGGCGATTGTGTAGATGTTATGAAAGATTTTCCGGACAATTGTATTGATTTAATTTGTATAGACCCACCATACTTGGTTACTAATGAAAAATGGGATAGAGATGAAATTATAACAGATGCTCTCTCTCTCTCTTTAGAATTTTGAAACCAACAGGAAATCTATATATTTGGTGTGGAATCGGCGAGAAAAGTCAGTCTTTAATGAGATGGTGGCCAATATTTAATAAAAATTTTTATTTTAAAGATCTTATCACTTGGAAAAAACAACGCGGTATTGGGATGCGAAGAGGGTGGTTATATACTCGTGAAGAATGCATGTGGTTTGTTAAAGATAATAAAAAATTTATTTGGAATAAAGAATTTCAGTATAATGAAAAAGAAGATAATCAATTTACTGAAGGATTTTCTGGATATAAATGTTTATCTAAATTTAAAAGATTTACTAATGTTTGGACGGATATATCTGAATTTTTAGGTGATAAAAAAATAAAACATTATACGCCAAAACCACTTGAGGCAATTGAACGAATTATCAAAGTAAGCACCAAAGAGAATGATCTTGTTTTAGATTGTTTTCTTGGTTCTGGCACAACAGCAGTTGCTTGTAAGAAATTAAATAGAAATTATATAGGAATAGAATTAGATTCAAATTATTGTAAAATCGCACAAGAAAGGATAGATAATGAATATTGCTAATATAGCATGGCCCCGTTTTAATCCTTATAAGAAATCAGCAGTTGAGATTTATGTTTCTGGATGTTATAATGGATGTAAAAATTGCCATAATTCACAATTACAGAATTTTGATTTAGGTCGTGTATTTGATGATGTATATTTGAATTATTTAAAAGAGAGGAAGGATTTTTTTGACATTATTTCATTCATGGGTGGCGATTTAATGTGCCAAGATCAATATGATGCACTTCATCTTGTTATTTTATTAAAAAATGTGTTTTCAAATAAACAATTTTGGCTATTCACTGGTTTTGAAATTAATGAAGTGCCTGAATGGTGTAAAGAGCAATTTGATTATATTAAAACAGGAAGATATATTGAAGAATTAAAACAAGAAGGATTTCCTGCCTCATCTAATCAGAAATTATTGAAGAAAGGAATAAATTATTAATGAAATTAAGTGAGTATCAAAATAGAATAGAGAATTTTTGGATTTCTAATGATAGGGATGAAATTCGTGTTCTTTTGGGTATTTGTGGTGAATCTGGAGAAATAGCGGAGCTTTTTAAAAAATACTTTCGTGACGATAAAATAACATATGATGAAATGAAAAGATTAGCGAGTAAAGAAATTGGTGATTTATCTTATTATATTGCCAAACTTTGTAATGATTTAGATTTAAATTGGGAAAATATTTTACAAGAAAACATTGATAAACTTAAAGATAGACAAAATAGAAATGTAATTAAAGGTAGTGGGGATGAACGGTGATTGACAAACGAATGACTGATATGTTATACTTTATGAGAGGTATATGATGCACAAATACAATCCACAAAAAGCAACATCTATTTTAAATTGTCGCTATAAGAGCTATTTGATTGGAGCTATGGAAAATCCTGCCAAAAATGATGGTGGAATTGGTTGGAGGCAAAATTTAATTCCAGAATTACAAAAAAGAGGCATTTATTCATTCGATCCCACTAGAGAAGAATTACAAAAGGTGGGAATGCCTACTGATGAATTAATGGCAAAATTAAATGGGTGGCAATTAAGTGGAAATTATGAGATTTTTTTAGAATATATGCGAAAAATTTGGAAAGGCAATACTTATATTGAAGAAGATAAAATAACTGGTGAACCAAAAATTATTAGGGTGATGGGCGACATTGATTATGTTGAAAATTCTGATTTTTTAATTTGGAGCCATGATGAATTAGATAAGCCCGGTGGAACAATTTGCGAATTAATTATCGCATGGTATCGTGGCATTCCAGTCTATTTAATAACAAAAATGGCAAAAAGCAAAATGAATAAAAGCCTGCTTTATTTTCTTTTAGATAGTGGTTATGGGCAAGGACGAGTTTTTAAAAGTCAAGATGAATTACTAGAATTTTTAGATTATAAATATAAGGAGAAACAATGTATAAAGAACAAATAACAAGTTCAATAATTGATTCAATAGGTTATGATGCTGAATTACAAATTTTAGAAATCCAATTTAAAAGAGGAGCAATTTATCAATACTTCAATGTTCCATTTGATGTATATAAAGAATTAATGAGTGCAAAAAGTATTGGAAGTTATTTTATGAAAAACATTAATAAAAAATATGTTCATAAAAGGATATAAAATGAATATATTACATAAAATATATAGACAAAAAGATGTAGCTGAATGGATGTCGCAAATTAACGCTTTAGAATCACAAGATTACTTTATTGATAGAGCAGATTTTTATTTAGATGATGGAGAAAAGCATATTACTTATGGCTTGGTTCTCCAAGCATTACGAGCTATTCGAAAGAAAAAAGATACTTATATATTTATGGGGACAAATTGATCTTATTATAGATACTATATTAAGTCGAATGTATGAAACAATTGACATAGAATTTATAATAAATAACACCTTGAAAAATAATGTATATCTTTTTTCAATAGATAGTAATGATTCTGGTAAAATTGAACAAGAATCTGTTGTAAAAATTGTTAATCAAGAATACGCTTATAAAGAGGAATAAAATGCCTGAAATTTATCCAGAATTAGAAGACATCTTGCAAGCAATTAATAAATACTCTGCTTTAAATCCAGATTCAATGTTTATATTTGGCTTTGTCGGATATAAACCATCAGGTAATAAGGATTTAGAAAGTGGCGATGATATTTTAATTGCTGATGAAACAAAAACGCATTTTGGCGGATTTGGAGAATTAATGGATGTAAGGAATTTATTAAATGATTTAAGAGATATAGTAGAGGATAATTGTGATGAAAATGATTGGGTAAATTTTTAAAGAAAGGGAAGAAATGGAATTACGAAAATTTGATAGTGGTGCAATAAGAGATCAAAATAATGATAAGCCAAATTATGCAGGATTTACAAGTCCTTTAGTTTTAAAAGCTTTTGGCGAGTATATGTTAAAACATCAAATTTTGCCAGATGGATCAAAACGACAGGCTGATAATTGGAAAGGGTTATTTGGCGAAGATCATATGAAGGTCTGTTATGAATCAAAATGTAGGCACGATTTAGATTTGGCAATGATTATGGATGGGTATGAAAATTGGAGTAGGGACGTTTTGATTGAGGTTCTTTGTGCGATTAAATTTAACGTAGACGCTATGATTTATAAAATTATGAAGGAACGATACGAAGGAGAAAAGAAATGAAAATGCCTAACCAATCACTTTTTTCAATTCATAAAGCAATTGCCAAAAATCAATTTAATCAATTAGATTATGAAGGCGAAAATCCTAGATTAGCTAAAAGAATTTTTATAAATAATTATTTTGCTACAAGAACTACTTTAATTAAGAAAGATAAATAATGAGTAAGGTTATTTTAGTAGATACATCAATGTTATTTGTTCCCAATGTTAAATTGGTAAATAAACTAAGGATGCAAAAGGCTAAAACAGGTATTCCTTCGTTTGTAAATACTCCTAGAGCAATGTATTTTAATAGCATTATTTCTTCTTTAAAAAAGGTCGGTATTGATAAGGATGATTTGGTTTTTATGTGTCTTGAAGGTAAGTCCTTTCGAAAACAAATAGCCTCTTATTATAAAGCGAATCGAAAAGATTTAAGAGACAAAGATTCTTTTGTTGATTGGGATTATGAATTTAAGCAATGTAATAAATTGCATGACGAATTAAAAGAAGCAACAAATTGGAAATGGCTACAGGTTTTTGATGGGTTAGAGGCAGATGATTGTATAGCGATTGCTTGTCGTTATTTTAAAAATAAAGACGTAATTATTATTACAGGAGATGCAGATTTAAAGATGTTATGTTATTATGATTGGGTTAAATATTTCAATTTAAATAAAAAGGTTAATGGATCAAAAGGATGCTTTGAAAAAATAGAAAATCCACTAAAGATTTTGAAGGATAAAGCAACTAAGGGGGATAAATCAGACAACATAATTCCAGAGCCAGATGAGACGGAAGAGGATATTGCACTCAGATATAAATTAGTAAATTTATTAGAGCTTCCAGAATACATTGAGCAAAAAGGCATTTTAGCCATTGAGCAACAATTAAAAATAAACAAAGAAGAAAATTTAGATAAATTGCCTAATTTTAAAAATTGTAAAGAAAAATTTCTTCAAATTTATGACGAGAAGTATAAAATAACTTCTGAATATTGTTTTCAATTATTAGAAAAAAGAGTTGAGCGAAAGAAGAAGGAGAAAGCAAAGAAATGAAATTTTTTGATAGGTTTTATTGGTTTAGGTATAATTTAATTAGATTTTTTGTTATTGTTTTATGTTTACCTTTTGAAATGGTTATTTTTTTCCTTAGAATTTGTAAAACTCTTTTAATTACAGATGGAAGTGAAGTATTAAGATTTCCTTGGGAGGATAGAAATGATTAAAATTTATAATAATAAAAATACAACTCATTGTTTAAATTTTTCGTGGCTTGGTTTTTATAGAATTTATGAAGGCAAATCTCTTTTTAAAATAAGTGATATTATTATAGAATTTGGAAGATTAGTATAATGTTTAAAATAAAATTTGTTAAAAACATTCCTAAACAAAAAAATGCAGATGGAGCATATTACCCATACTCAAACACAATTTATATTAAAAAAGGAGTACCATTTTATAAACAATGTATTATATTTTTACACGAGCTTGGTCATTGGCTTATTAATAAATTATTCATTCGACCAAATTCTGATTATTATGATTATGCTTGGGATGTATTATGGGTTACATTTAATAAAAACATTAAACAAAAAGAAGTACAATATTTTAATTATTTAACAGTATATTGGAATATTGAAATTCAAAATGCAAAGGAGAAAGAAAATGACTAAGAAAGTATTGTATTTTATTGCAAAAAAAGGAATGGTTAAATTTTATGAAGATAATGAGAAGTATAATTTATCTAAAGAATTAATGGATAAAGGGGATTTTATTACTAATCCAATTAATAAGGGAGATGTTGTTGAGATTACAACAGAAAAGGATATTATTACTTCTTTGAAAAAGGTTGATGGGGTAGTTGAAGAAAAAAAGGTTGAGACAAAAGAAGAAAAGCCCACAGAAATTAAGAAAGAGGTTGTTAAACCTGTAGAGGAAGCTGTAGTAAAAGAGGTAATTGAAGAACCAGTAGTAGAAAAAGAAGTTGAAGAAAAAAAGGAAGTTAAAAAAACCAAAGGCATTTATACTATTGCCGGAGTATATGAAAATAAACGATGTTTTCAAGAAGGAAAGATTAATGATTGTAAGTGGATTTCTTTTGAAAGATTTGGTACAAAAGAAGAATTAATTGAGAAAAAATTGCTTGCCAATGTTAAAGTGGAAATTGAAGTAGAAGATAATGTTGTTCAGCATTATAGAATCATTGAGCAACCAAAAGAGGAAAAGGTAGAAGAAAAGAAGCCAGTTACACAAAAAACTGATACCAATAGTAGTATCGAGAAACAAGTGTCGCTTAAGGAAGCCGGTGCAATTGTGCGGTCATTAATTGAATCATCAAACACGCCTTTAGTAACATCAGAGGTAAAGGAATTATTAACTGAATTAACCAAAACAGCATATGAAGCATTAACCAATTTATAATTATGAAACTAAAAACTTATAATCGAAAAATAGACAAATTTCTAAGCGATTTAGATTATATTTGCCAAGAAAACGCTGTTCAAATCATTTTCACAAATAAAAATTATGTGAAAAGCGGAAGAATTAAAAGTAGTGGGTATTTTGACGAAGATAAACGCATTCTTGCCTGTGCTTTAAAAACAAGTAATGATACATGGCTTACTACTTTAATTCATGAAAGCTGTCATTTAGATCAATGGAGAGAAAAGGATGATGCATGGTTAAAATTTTGCGAAAGTGATGCTGATAAAGAGGATTTATTAGATAAATGGCTTAGTAAAAAAGTTGAATTATCCAATGATCGATTAAATAAAATGATTCAAGTAACAAAAGAAATGGAGTGGGATTGTGAAAAAAGAGCAGTTGAAAAAATTAAAAAGTATGATTTAAAAATCGATGTTAATTATTATATAAAACAAGCTATTGTATATGTAATGTTTTATGATTTTGTTGGAAAAACACGAAAATGGTATAAGCCAAATAAATCACCTTGCTTGTTCGATAATATTTTAGCACTTATATCAGATAATTATGATTTAAATAGATTACCCGAATTAACAACAGAAATAGAAAAATTAATGTATCAATGTATTTAAGGAGATAATAATGGCACATAAATTAAAAAAGATTAGATCATCTGGATATTTATACAAAGGAAAGTTTATAGAAATTGAAGTATGGGGATGTGAAAAATGTAAAAAAGTTATGATTTTAAATTCTGATACTGAAAAAAGAATTACTTTAAATGGCGAATTAGGCGAAGAAATAAAGGATAGTAATTGTGATTGATTATAAAGAATCTTTAAAAAAATACGGTGAATTATTCAGCCATCATGAAGCAAAATCTGATATTTGTCAATGGTATCAAAATAATTGCCGTTTTTATAATGATGAAGTAATTTATAAAGAAGAATTATATTTTTGGCAATTTGTTAAAGTAGGGATATTTTATATTTTTGTATTGCCAGTTATCTTATTTATTTGGGGAAGTATTGTATTGATTTTTAAAGTGAAGAATGGACTAAAATAAAAGAAAGTAAAATATGACTTATTGGGCTACTGCCGATTTCCACCTAGGACATTTTAACATAATAAAGTATGTGAATCGTCCTTTTAAAACTCTTGAAGAAATGAATGAAACAATAATTCATAATCATAATCAAAGAGTTAAGAAAAATGATGTATGGATTCATAATGGCGATTTTATTTTTAATTCTGCAAACAACAAAGGAAACGGAAGTATTTTTAAAGCCGCAGAATTTCTTGACAGATTTAATGGGACACCCATTTTAATTTTAGGCAATCATGATGCTAGGAGAGGAAATTCCGTAAAGACAAAAAATCAATCGCTTATTTTAAGTGGGCCGGGTTATCAAATAAAAGTAGTTCATAATCCATTACATGCCGACCCATCATTTCCGCTCAATCTAATTGGGCATGTGCATACATTATTTAAAATTTTATCATTTAAAGAATATTATGAATGGCAAAAGAAAGTTTTATTAAGAACGGATTTACCAGAATCTTATTACAAAACAGTTAAACAATTTGTAGAAAGATGGAAGAATCATAAGAAGGATTCTGTTTTACTTAACATAGGCGTGGATGTACATAATTTTTTTCCGTTATCTTTTGAAGAAATTATTTGTTTATATAATAAGTTTAAGAAGCAAAATTAAGGAGTGTTATGGATAACAACACGAAAAGACAGTTAAATAATTATCTTTTTACTTATTTAAAGAATACAATTCCTAATTTTCAAAAAAAAGGGAAAATGTTTACATGTCCTCAAAAGCATCTTCATAAAGAAGGCACAGAAGAATTAACAGCAAATGAATTTCCAGAAGGATCAGGTAAAGTTTATTGCTTTTCTCCAACATGCGGTTCTCTTGGGAATTTTATAGATATTTATAGAAAGTTTAGTTTAGATAACAATCTTGATATTTCTGAAAATGATATTGCTGAATTAATCATTGAAGAATTTGGGATTAAAATAAACGAAGAGCAGAATAAACTATTTGATTTATATGAGAAATTAGGGTTTGATTGTGTGCCAGTTAATAAGAATGGGAAAGAATCTTTTATTGAAGAAAATTGGCAACAGAAGTCACATCGGAATCGCACAGAATGGGAGCAATGGTTGGCTGCCAAAAGAAACATCGGAGTAAAAACTGGGAAATTATCAAATATACTTATTCTCGATTTTGATTTTGTTACCAGCGATTTAAAGAAAAGAATTTATGAAGGAAATCCAACTGAGAAAATGCTTTCAGATGCAAAGCAACAATGGGAAGAAGGATTAGCCAAAATTAAAGAAAAGATTCCTTCTTTAGATTGGGAAACTTTACAGCAACGGAGCTTTGGCGGCGCACATTTTTTTCACGTTTATGATGAAGAGATTCCAAAGACTGCCTTTGATTATGAAGGAATTCATATTGACATAGAAGCGGAGGGCGGCCAGGTGGTCTGTTTGAAAGGCCAGACGAGTATTCGTACTCCAAATGGGTGGAGATTTTTAAGAGATTTAAAAAGAAATGATAAGGTAATGTCATATAATTTTGATACCAAAAATATTGAGCCAGCAACTATTATTAATAAATTTAAAACAAAAAAAGATAAAATTATAAAAATATATCTTGATAGCGATAAAGTTGGAAAAACTATATCATGTAGTTTAGAACATGAATTTTTTGTTAAAGGAAAATGGGTTCAGGCTCAACATTTAAAAAAGAATGATGAAATTTATCATTTAACCTGTACAAATCAATTAGTGACCAAGTTAGAAACAAAGGTTGGAAATGGATATAGAATTGGTTATATCAAAGGGTATTGTGATGGTGATGGAAATATTCGTGAAAAATGTATTGGAATTTCTAGCAAAGATAAAGAGGGATTGAGACGAATAAAAAATTATTTAAATCAAGTATTTAATTATAAACCACAAATAAATTATTATAAAATTAATAAACCCAACCACAGCAATATGTATAAGTTAAATATAGCAAACAAACAAATTGTTGATTATTTAAAAGAATACGATAATTATAATGAAGATTACATGCGTGGATATTGTGCTGGATTTTATGATGCTGAAGGTGGATTATATACGGGCGGTGAAGGAATTAAATTTACCAATAAAAAAATTGATTTATTAAAAAATGTTCAAAAATATTTAAAGATTTTAGGAATTAACAATACGAAAATCAGACCGTGTAGAGATTGGTATGATTTACATGTTTGTGAATTTTATAAACAAGTTTTATATTTTTTTGTTACTACAAAACCTGCAATTTTAAGAAAATACCCAAAGTGGGATAGATTCACAGAACATTTAGAAAATGGCGAAAAGGTTTTAAAAACAGAGATTTTAACAATTAAACGGAACCAACCTTTTATCTTATATGATATAACAGTTGAGCCAAACCATAATTTTTTTGCAAACGGATTATTAACCCATAACTGTACACCTTCTGTTGTTGGTGGGCAAAATAGACAAATAGTTGGTACAAAAATTAATCCTTTACCAAAAGAATTAAAAGAATTTATTTTACAAAACTGTCAAAAAGTGACAGCACCAGATAAAAAAATAGAAGTATTACCAGACGCAGAATTGACATTTGAAAATTTAAATAGTAATCGTAATAATACATTTTGTACTTTGTATGGTAGACTTCGTAAAGTAATGCCTATTAAAACAGCCACATATGCTCTGTCTTTATTTAATAATTTATTAGATAAACAAGTTCCTCAAAAAGAACTTAGACTAATGGCTAAAGAAGCAGAGAAGTACCACACGGTAGATATACAATCAATTTCTGAACAAATAATTAATCACTTTAACCTAGTTAAAGACATTTTACACGCAAGAGATTTGGAAAAAATTATTACAGTAGAAAGAAAGGATTTAGAAGAAGCATTGCGTTATTTACAAGATGAGAAAAAAATTATTAAAATAAAAAAAGATACTTATCAAATGATTGCGGATGTTGAATGGAAAACCGACTTTTTAACATTAAATAAACCCTTAGATTATAAAATACCTTATGTTGGTGATTATGCTATTTTTAATCGGGGGTCAATGCTTGTTTTAGGTGGAAAAACAGGAACCGGGAAAACCACGATTACGGTTAATTTTATAGAGCAGTTTGTTAAGCAAGGGATTAAACCAAAATTAATTACTACAGAAGCAGATAGTGGCGTTGGCGAAATAGCTTTATGCCGAGGCTTAAAAGAGGGGGATTTTTTATATTATCAAACATCTGATCCATTAACAGTCCCCTTTCAAGATGATGAAGTAAGAATTATTGACTGGCTCACTCCGAAAAACGGGGACTACACTCAAGTTGGTACAATTTATCAGTCATTAAACGATAAATTAGTCGATCATGGTGGGCTATTGATTGTTTTTTCGCAATTAAAAGCAAACGGAGATTTCTTTGCACCCAATTTAATAGACCAATACGCTTCATTATCTGGAAAATTTCTTTATCCTGAAAAAAATGGAACATTAGATTACTTAAACCCTTATTTAGAAATCTGTAAAATGAGAAGACCAAAAGGAAATCAAAAATACATTCAAATTCCTTTTAATTATGTTTCAGAAACAAAAGAATTGAGGATTAAAAAATGAAAACAATAGGATTAGATTTGTCTACTGCTTGTACAGGGTATGCTATTTTTGAGAATCATAAATTAATAAAGTATGGACAAATTAAACCAAAAACTACATTAACTACAAATGAAAAAATAGAATACATTGTTAAAGAATTTGTTAAAATTTTTAAACAAGAGGATTTAAGTAATAGTAAATTTATCATAGAAGACATTTTTTTAAGTCATTTTTTTGGTAAAAGTCAGGTCACAGGATTTGCTAATTTAGGAAGAATTTCTGGTGCAATTATGGCAGGAATTTTTTTGGAATTAAACAAAACTGCTTCGGATATTATTTTACGAATGGCTGTCTCTGCTAGACCATTGGTGGGATTAAAAGGCAATTGTCAAAAAGTAGAAGTACAAATTTGGACGTTGGATAAATTTTTAAATAAAGATGTTTCCGAGTATCAAGGATTAGTAGATGCCATTATTGCTAAAAAATTGGTTGGAGATATTGATCAAAAGACATTTAAGAAACGAATGGAAGAAGTGTCTAAATTAATTGAAGAAGAAACAGGATTATCAGAAGATCAAGCAGATGCAATTTTATTAGGATATGGTGGATAATGAAACGTTATCAAATAGATTGTACTAAATTTTGTGGCTATGTTGAAATAGATGATAAAGGAATTATTGTAAATACCTTCCCAATGCTTGTTAAATTCATTGGTCAACCAATAAGTAATTTAACTTATTGGACTAAGAAAAAATTTGATTATTGTACATTGAAGGAGATAGAAAATGGATAAATTTGTTAAAAGTGTTTGGAGAGGATATTTTCAAGTATTTTTCCCACAAAGTTTAAAACATACAACTTCGTGTGTGTACGGTTATCAAGAATGTGCAAGGATTTATTTAGATGAGTATGAAGGACAAGAAAAATTGAGGGAAGAATTTTTTGCAAAAATCGAGGCAAAGAAATACGGATGTACCATAGATTATATAAAATGGATAAATAGTAATAAATCATCAATTGAGATTTTAGATAAAGTTGTAAATGATTTTGTTTATTTTGAATTTGATCAAATTTTTTATAATAAATGGTTGGTGAAAAAATGATGGAATTTTTATTTCATTTGACTGTTTTATATATTTTGGTAATTTGGTTTAAGAAAAATTTTAATCCAAGACCAACTCAAAAACCATATCAAAAACTATCATTAAAAAGAATATTATACACTATACCAATATATTATATATTTAAAAGGAGTTAAAATGGCAAAGAAAGAAAAAGAAGTAATTGATTCGGTGTTAGATTCAACTCTTAAAGAACTCGAAAAGAGCTATGGTAAGGGCATTATTACTAATCTTGAAGATGATGAAAGTTTACAAATAGATAAAGTATCTTGCGGTCATATGTCATTGGATAAGGCTCTTGGTGGTGGAATACCTAGAGGAAGAATTCTTGAATTTTACGGGGCAAATAGTTCGGGAAAATCAACATTGGCATTGTCTGTAATAAGAGAATTTCAATTACTTGGTGAGAATGTGGTTTATTTAGATGCAGAATACGCTTTTGATAAAGATTATGCTCAAAAGAATGGTGTAGATGTTGCTAAACTTATTTTTTGTCAACCAGAATATACTGAACAGGGACTAGATATTGTTGAAAAGTTTGTTGAAAGTGGCAAGATTGGTTTAATCGTTGTAGATTCTATAGCCGCTATGTCACCAAAGGCCGAAATTGAAGGAGAGGCTGGTGATTCTCATATGGGTCTTCAAGCAAGATTAATGAGTCAGGCATTTAGACGTTTAACTGGAAAAATTCATAAATCAAATACAACTGTTATTTTTATTAATCAAACACGAAAAAATATTGGTGTTATGTGGGGGAGTCCGATTACCACTACGTCAGGCGAAGCCTTAAAATTTTATTCTTCTATTAGAGTAGAATTAGCTAAAACAGGAATGAATAAAAAAGGAGATGTCGTATTAGCAACAACGGTTAAGGCGAAGATTGTTAAAAATAAAGTGGCCGCACCTTATAAAGATGCCACTTTTGACATATATTTTGATTCGGGCATTTGTCGAATTACCGATTTAGTAAATGTGGCTTTAGAGAAAGATGTTATTAAAAAAAGTGGAGCATGGTTTTCTTATGAAGGAAATAATATTTCTCAAGGATTAGAAAATTTGAGAGATTTATTGAAAGAGAATAAGGAATTATTTGAAAAAATTAAAAAAGAAGTAAAGGAAAAGTAATGCAAACTTTTTCCCAAGAAATTCGTGAACAACTTTATAAGGCAAACAGGGGTTATTGTTCCATTCCCGGATGTACGAATAAAGCCAAAGAATGTCATCATATTTTACATAATACTTTAGTAAATCAAAAGAAGTTTCCTCTTTTCTTGCAAAGCCCCTTTAATTGTGCTATACTTTGTAGGGATTGTCATATGAAGTATTCTACTTTTTCTTGGCTAAAAATAACTGAAAAACAAGCCGAAGTTTATGAATCTTATTTGAAAGGATTAAAAAATGCCGAATGAAGTTATTACAAGAGAACAATTTGAAAAATTAATTAAATATTTAATGGACGAAAAAAGAGATGCTTCTTTTCGTTATCTTATTTATAATGTTATGGGATTTACAATAGAAGATTATTCATGGCTATATTCAACTGGCTTGATGCAATTTAACAATTATATTTATGAATTAAGAAATAAGGGGAATAAAAATGGCAGACTATTATGATGAAGAAGTATTAAGAGATTATGCCGACAAAACAGTACAAATAGCCGAATCGTATAAAGATGCAAGAATTGCCTATGGAAATGCTCTTATTAAAATGAAAATTGAACTTGTTAAAGCATTTAAATCAAAAGAGATAAAAGATACTATTGCTGAAGATAAAGCATATCTTTTATTAGTAGGAAATAAACCAGAATTACAAGATGTTTTTGAGCAAATGATTCTTAAAGAGCAGGAGTATAAGGGGTTAGAAAAGGTGCTTAATGCAAGAACACAAAATACCAGTCAAGAGCAAAGTTTTATTAAAAATCGTATACAGAGTGGGGCATAGGATTGAAGAGATCGTTGATTCTAGGGGCAATTGTGCTTGATTTTGAGGTATTATAGAAGGGGTTGACAAAGGGAAATTGATTGTGGTATACTTTAAATGAAAATTAACCAAAGGAGAAAGAAATGGCAAAGGGAAGAAAACCGTCACAGGAATTAAAAGAAGCAAGAGAAGTTGTTTTAAGTGGGCAATTAGAAGTGGTATTAGCTGATTTACAAGCGTCTGAAAATGCAAAGGTTAGGATTCTTAAAGCTGTTAAATTTGGATTGGGGATTAAAGAGGCAGAAACACCGATTGAAGAAGTAAAAATAAGAAAGGAAAATTATGGTTATTGATGCAGAAAAAAGAGCATTAATTCATCTTTCTTATATTCTTTATTTAAAAAGAGCAAAAAGGCATCAATCAGGTAGCGCAATGGGAGATTGGAAAAGGGCTGAAAAAATCTTAAATTTTTGCAAAAAACGACCAAATTTAATCGAAAAAATAATGAAATAACAATCGCAGGGTGGAGAATGGGTGATCTCGCTTGGTTCATAACCAAGAGATGAAAGGTTCGAGTCCTTTACCTGCTACTTTTGGAGAAAAATGAATAAAATTATTTTAGTAGGTAGATTAGTTGCAAATCCTGAATTCAAAATCAATGAATCAGGCACAAAGATTGGTAAATTAAGGATTGCTGTAGATAATAATAAAAATACTCTATTTATTAATGTTGTATATTTTGATAAATTGGCTGAAGTTTGTCAAAAATATTTAACAAAAGGAAGAAAAATTTTAGTAGATGGGAGATTAGATTATAGGGAAACAGAAGAAGGTAATTATTATTCAGTAATTGCTAATGAGATTGATTTTTTAGATAAGCCAAAGGAACAAAATGACTAAAAAACTTAATCGGGCAAAATGTTTAAATTGTGGAGATATTTTAGTATCAAGGCATGTTCATGATTGGGTTGCTTGTTCATGTTTTTCTCATAATACAGGGATTTTTATTAATGGAGGGAATGAGTATTGGCGGTATGGCGGAAATTTATCTCATTTAGCCAGATTTGTTAATAGGCAATGGGTTTCTGTAATCGATTTACTTAATGTTGATGAGGTTGAATTTGGAAGAATCGGTATTATTTCATGGTTAAGAAAGGTATTTAGGATAGGATAATTATGAAACTTTTATATTTTGAAAAACTATAATGAAAAATTATCAATTACTATTAACTAAAAATTATCTTATAAATGAATATGCCAAAAACAAAAAAAATGTATATGATATAGCAGAAGAAATAGGGTGTGATTATGTAACAGTATATCGTTATATGAAAAAACACGGCGTAGCAGTCAAAATGCCTAGATGGGATAAAATATTGACTAAGAATTTTTTAGAAAAAGAATATATTAAAAATTTAAAATCATTATCACAAATAGCAAAAATGGTAAATGCAAACTCAATGACCATTAGAAATTATATGATAAAATATAATATAAGAATTCGTACAAAATCAGAAGTTAAAATTGGTGAATTGAATCCTAATTATAATGGTAAATTTCACGGTGTTCATGTATCTAATTTTGGTTCTAAAAATCCGAATTATAAAGACGGAAGAACACCTTTAATTAGAATGATTTATCAATCAAAAGAATATAAAGCATGGAGATATAAAATTTATAAACGAGACCATTGGACTTGTCAAGAATGTGGTTATAAAGGTCAAAAAATTGAAGCACATCATAATAAGATTCATTTTGTTCAAATTTATGAATTATTTAAAAAATCGTGTTCTAAAGTAACCTTACCTAATGCATTAAATTTTTCTCTTTTTTGGGATATAGATAACGGAATTACGTTATGTAAGGATTGTCATTTAAAAAAGCATAAAAAACAGCGAGGAAAAGATGGAAAATTCACAAAAAATTCTGTTTATAGATTCTGAAACTTCTGGATTAGACCCAATCCAAAACGACATTATCACATTGGCTGGCATTATTGAAATAGATGGAGAAATAAAAGAAGAGTTTTATTTAGAAATGCAACCATTTAATTATGATAATGTTTCTAAAGAAGCTCTAGCCATTAATGGATTAACAATAGACAAAATAAAAACATTTCAAACGCCACAAGATGCTCATAAAAAATTGCAAACTATCTTTTCCAAATATATTAATAAATATGATAGAAATGATAAATTTACTGCTTGCGGTCATAATTGCGGTTTTGACATGAGATTTTTAGATTCGTTATTTAGAAAGTGTAATGATAAATATTTTGGGAGTTGGATAGATTATCATTTTTTAGATACAATGATTCTACTTAACTTTTTGAAATTTAAAAATGAACTTCAAATTGAGAATGTTAAACTAGTTACTGCTTCAAGACATTTTGGTGTAGAGTTGACGGATGCGCATAATTCTATGGCAGACATTAAAGCAACAAGAGAATTATTTTATAAAATTATAGATAGGATTACAATTAAATGAAAGAAAAACCGTTTCGCCCAATGAAAGCTCCAAACGAGCAACTTCCGGGTAATACAGCTTATGAAAAGGCGTGTAATTTAACATATCCTATCCTTGGTTCTGATAAATACGACGGATTCCGTTGTATTTTTTATGAAGGGCAACAAAGAACCGCTAGTTTAAAGCCATTCAATAATATTCATATTAATAAAAAATTCCAGCCCATTGTCAATTTTATCAATCAAGAAATGTCGTATAAACCATTATTTGACGGAGAATTAATGACTCCATCATTGCCTTTTAATGTTTTTAGTGGTATTTTTAGAAGTGACGAAATGATTTTACCAGAAGATACAAAATTCTATATGTTTGATGGAGTATATTGTGACAAATTTGATGAACAATTTAAAGATAGGCAATGGTATGTTGAAAAGGCTTCAAAAGCATTCCCTGAATTAATTGTTCCAGTTGAACAAAAATTATTAAATTCACCAGAAGAAGTTGTTGCATATTATGAAGAAGCATTATCAAAATCCTTTATCTATAATGAGGAAGAACATTTTATTTGTGATGGATTAATTTTGCGAAGTTTAGACGGTCATTACAAAAAAGGGCGAGGCACATTAAAAGAGGGGTTAATCTACAAATTAAAACCGTATCAAGATTTTGATGCGAAGATTATTGATGTTATCGAAGGAACTAAGGTAGATATAAATGCTGAAAAAAAGATAAATGAAATGGGATATTCTGAAACAAGTAGAAAAAAAGGCGATAGAATTTTAGGCGGATGGGCGTGTGATTTTGTAGTTTTGCATGAAAATAAAAAACCATTAAAAGTATCAATTGCAGAATCGAAAGAAAAGAAAATTGAAATTTGGAATAATAAAGAGTATTATATTGGAAAAACTCTTGAATATAAAGGATTACTGGTTGGCGCAAAAGACCTTCCTCGTCACGCAACATCTATTAGATTACGCCCAGATAAAGATTAAAATGAAAACATGGTATAATTTTTATAAAGATAGATTAAATGGCAAATACTTTAATCATGTATCTAATAAATACAATGTGTTTATTAATGAAATTTTAAATTCTATTAACTATAATCATTATAAATTTATTGTTGAAGTAGGATGCGGAATTTGTAGTATTACAAGAGCATTAATGGAACAAAAAACAAATTGTATATATTTTGGATTAGATAAATCAAAAGAAATGCTCAATTTAAGTTTGCAAAATTTATTATTAGCACAAAAAGAAAGTATATTTGAACTTATTCAATGTAATATTTTATCAGAGAATTGTTATGGCGATTTAGTGCATAGTCATGGTGTATTAGAGCATTTTTCTGATAAACATATACAAAAAATAATTAATAATCAATTAAAAAATTTCAGAGAATTAATTCATTATGTTCCAAGTAATAAATATAAAAATCCTTCTTTTGGAAATGAAAGATTATTAACTTCTGCACAATGGAAAAAAATTTGTAATCCTAACGAAATTATTGAATTTAATGATGGATATGATTTAATTTTGAAATGGAAAAAATGATTCCCAACTCTGAAATAATCAAAACGGCACTAATGGCTTATTATAGATTCCGTAGACAATGGATTTGTGGAACAGAAGTGCATTGCGGTATATGTGGCGAAACAGCAGATGTAATGGTTGATACAGGAACAGAGATTAGAGAAGTAGAGGTAAAATGCTCTAAATCAGATTTATGGACAGGAGAAGCTAAGAAATCAAAACATAGATGGTATTTATCGGGTCATAAAAATATTCCTAACTCTTTTTATATTTGTGTACCAACTGAATTATTAGATGAAGCTAAAAAATGGGTGCAAGAAATTAATCCTAAATATGGCATTATTGAATTTATGACTACGAAATTAGATAGTCAATTTTTAATATGGGAAGAATTAGTGTCGCAAATTAAAAAAGCAAAACCAATTTCAACAAATTATTCAACATGGCTTAAAGAAAAAATTATTTACAGAATTTGTTCAGAATTAATTAGTGAAAAAGAAAAGAGATTAAAAGAATATATTTTTAAAATGAAAAGAGAAGAGAATGTTTGACACAGAATATACAATTGATTATAAATTTAGGGGGCAAAGTTTTTGTAGAAGTCACTTATATCATCAATCAAAGAAAGATATAATTTATTTTTTAGAAAGAATTATAAATTTCCCGCACGATAAAGATTATTGTGATATTGATTTAATTGTTTTTAATTTAACAGATACACCAATAGCATTTACGATTCAACTATCAAGAAACGAAATTAGACATTCTTGTGGCATTTGTTTTAAAAAATATGATGATTGGGAAATCACTTTAATTTTTAATGATTGTACTATTGGAAAAATAAATACCATTGGTGATTTAATAACATTTTTAAAATTACTATAATGTTTAGTATAGGACAAACTAATGCTTCCCCTCTCAATACAATCTAAATTAAATCAAATCAAATCCTCTTGTCTAGTTCTGGACATCGAATGTTCTAGTCATTATTCCAATGGTCAGGAAATTGACATAAAAAGAGATTTTGACAACTATGTGCAATATGCCCAAGTAAAGTGGGTTGGCGCATTCAGTTTTAAAAATAACAAATCCTATTACCTAAACGCTATTACTCATCGTAATCAAATTGTTCAATTATTAAAAGAGCATGATGTAATTGTTTCTTTTAATGGAGAAGATTTTGACTGGCCTATTATTGTTAATAATGGGCTATCAGAGATGGGAAAGAGATATTTACAAGTTGATTTAATGCAGATTCTTGGAACAAGTAATCAAAAAAATAGAGGGGGATATAAATTTAAGAATAAAGCTAATTTGATGGAAATCAAATTAAAAAATAATTCTTTACGATGTATGGCTGAAGCATTTGGATTAGAAACTCAAAAAGGAGATATTGATTTCCATCTTTTTCAAAAAAATGAGTGGACAGAAGAAGAAACAAATGAAATTTTCAAATACTTGTCTGCTGATGTGTTAGCAACTAAAGAGCTTTTCTTGAAGGCGTGGGTTTACTGGCTTCCTTTTGCAGAGCTTTTGGATGAAAAATTTGTTTATGATCTTTCATGGTTGCGTTCATCTGTTGCTTCTTTGGCATATAAAGCCTTATGCCGAGTGCTTGAAACAGAACCAACTTATAGTGATAAATCATCTGGCGCAGAAGAGATGGGCGGTTTTGTTTTATTGCCTAAACAAGAGGAATCATGGGGGGTTTGGTATGTTGATTATACAAGCCTTTATCCGAATATATTTTCTTGCTTTAATTTAACGTCTGAGTCTTATTTAGAAGATATTTGTAATGAGATAGGCTGTTCAATTGAAGAATTTGACATAAATAAGCAAGACACATATTGGCATGGTAATGATTTATTTGAGGTTAAAGGATATTATAATAAAAAAGAATGGCATATCTTAGCCAAGTGGATAGCTGAAAAACTTGAAGAACGAATTAATTTAAAAAAATCTGATCCAGAAAATTCTAAAATATATACATTAAAGATCATACTTAATACAATCTATGGTATTATTAGAGCTATAATTTTTGAAAAAGTTTATAGAAAAAATGCTGGATATGATTGTTGTTGGATAGGACAGCAAATAAATAAATTTACAAGAGAAATGCTTGAACAATTTGGTTTTGATATTTTACAATCTGACACTGATGGATTTATGATTAAAGCAAGAGATGAGAAAAATAATAACAAAGAATACGTGCAGAGCTGTTTAAATCAAATTATAGAAATTCTTAAAGAGTATATGCTTTTTCCAACAGATAATTTTACTATTAAAATAGAAGAATATTTTGATTATTTATTATCTCCTTTTTCTGATCAAGAAGTGGTGGATGATGAAATTCGTGAACAATTAAATAAAGGATTAATTACGGGTTATATTGAGAAAGAAATTAATAAAAAGAAGTGTATTGTGGAAGAAGCCACTGGTAATGTTGTTAAGATTGGGCGTTCATGGGTTAAAGCAAGGAAGGGGCGTAAAAAAAATTATTTATACATTTATGAAGATAAAAAGGAGTCGAAAGTTAAATTAGTTGGCCTTCCTCTGATCAAGGACACAGCGACCCCACTGGGCATGCAAATCTTCAAAGAAGTATTAGAGCCGCTTATTTTAAAAAATAAACGAGCCAAATTTCCTAAAGAATTTATCGACCAAACTATCAATGATTATTTAAAGAAAGATGGTGTAATTGAATCATTAGCAACAGAGTATAAAGTTCAAAAATTTGAAGGATATAAAAATCCATCACAAATCCAAGCACAGGTATCAAAAGAATACTTCGGAGGAGAAGCAGGAGTTATTAGATTAATTAAAAATTCCAAAATAGGGCGTGTTGGTAAAGGAATGTTGTATGCTTCTATCGAAGAAGCCAAAAAAGCCAATTTAACAGCTAAAGAAATTGATTTAGAAAAGGTTAATAACGAACTAGAACCTTTTATCCAGCATGTTGAATATATAGAAGTTATGCCGCCAAATAATGTTTATAATGCCAATTTTAAAAAAATTCCAACAGACGATGATTTTGAAAAAGCCGCTATGATTATTACATATGAAGAAGATAAAATAGTAGCAGAAAATACAACTGATAAACAAATTAAGCAATTGGCAATTGACTATTGTAATCTTAAAGAGATTGATATTACTAAGTATTCAAAAACCAAGGATATGTTATATCCTTTTAAATGGCCCGGGAATAAAAAGACATTACTTCCTATTTTACAAGAGATTTTTAAACAATCGAAATGCGATTCTATACACGAAGCGTTTGCGGGAAGTGCTGTTTTTAGTTTAAATACAGTTGCTAAATCATATACTATTTGTGACATTAACGAACATGTTATTAATTTGTGGCTAAATATTAAAAATCACAATAAAGAGTTAATTGAGGCAATAAATTCATATAGCCCAGAAATCATTAGAGATAATCAAGATTATTATGTTGATTTACGTTCTAAATTTAACAAATTGAATCATGGGGTTGAAAAAAGTGCCTTATTTCATATTTTATTAGGTAGTTGTACAAACGGATTGGCAAGATTTAATTCTAAAGGGGAGTTTAATCAAACATGGGGTGCGAGGTGTGTTAAACATAGCCTTGAAACCCTTGAAAACCAAGTTAAAAAATTCACAATTTTATTACAATCTTATGAACAAACACAAATAAAAGATAACACCTTACTTTATTTAGACCCACCCTATTTATTAAGCAATGATTGTTATACTGCTAAAGGATGGAATGAAAAAGAAGAGGAAAAATTTTTAAATTGGGTATCAACAATGAATTGTAAGTGGGCATTATCTAATATTATTTCAAAAGATAGTCGCAAAAATGAATTATTGCAGTCGTTTGGAAAAATGTATAATGTTTATTATTTGAGTAAAAAGTATAATGCTAAAGTTGGTGGTTATTCAGATGATAAAACAAAGCATCAAGCACAAGAAGTATTAATAACAAATTTTGAGGCGAAATTGTAAATTTGTTACTTTTAAGTTATACAAAAGAGAAACTTGACAAATAAGCATTGTGTGTGCTATAATTTAATAGCAGTACTTGGGCCTATTGGATTAATTTATTCAATTTATAAATCAGAATATTGTAAATACGGAATGAGGTGGTTATGAAAGATTTAATTAAAAGAGTAAAAGAATCAAATTTAGAAGATGAGCAATTATCAAAAGAAGTAATAATTACTTTATTAACTAAAGTTGATGAAATTTATCGACTTTTAAAAAAGAAATCAATACACAATTGTCAAACTGATCCAACTAAATTAAAAAAAGGAGATATTTTGATTGGAGGAAAAGAATGATTTATTTAATTTGCTTATATATTATTTGTGGGATATTGAATTATGGATTATTATTTGGATATTTTCAAAATGAATTTAAAGACTTAGCTGAAGAAAGATACAAAGAAGATCAAATTTATGGAATTATACTTGGATTGACAGGATTTTTTATAGTTTGGCTCAATACTGACTTTGGAAAGTATGGATTAAAATGGAGGTAATGATGAAAAAGTGGCTGATAAGTGCAATATTAATTGGATCAATTTTCTTAAATACTAATGCAATTGCTCAATTAGTATCACCATCTGTTTTAGAAATATCTCGAAATGTTACGGTTCCATTATCTATCACATTTAAATCATCTGAAACGGGATATTGCACTGGTGTTGTTTTAAAAAATACGAAAAATTCGGGCATTATTTTAACTGCTAAGCATTGCACAGATAATAGTACAATAATTAGAATTGATAATATAGAAGCCGTTTATTATAAAAATTCGCCTGATAATGATTTAGCACTTATATATTATGATCAATATTTACCAAATAAAAGACCTGTCACTATTTCGCCTAATAATATAATCTTAAGTAGTCGAGTTTATCATCTAGGATATCCACGTTCAAAAGAATTATTTACAAATGGAATTGTGAGTTTTATTACAAACGATGATTGTTATGCTATAATTAAAACTAAGCCTGGTTGTTCTGGTGGAGGCATCTTTAATACAATGGGTGAATTAGTTGGAATTGTGTGGGGATCAAATGGATTAGGTACAGCGGTATTTGAATCTTTAAAAAATATCAAACAATTTTTACAAAGTGCAAATATATGATTAAATTATTATTATCAATTTTATTTGGTTGGATATTAGGTAAAGAAAGAAAGCACCATCATAAATCTGGTGGAAGTAGATCATTGGCTATCTTATGTATGTCTGCTTGCTTAGTATCTATTATTTCCTTAAAAATGGGAGAATTTTATTCGTTTGATATAATGAGACTATTACAAGGTACAATTCAAGGAATGGGCATATTAGGGATGGCATTAATTTTTAAAAATAAAGGAGAAATTGAAGGAATAACAAGTGCTTCAAGTATGTTTTTTATAATTATTTTAGGATTTACAATTGGACTAGGGCTATATTATTATGCTATATTAAGTTTTATATTAGCATATTTAATTTTAGAAAGTAAATACTGGCTAAAATAAAGGAGTATTATGCAACCAAAAATTTTATTATTTGATATTGAAACAAAACCTTCGTTGGCTTATATTTGGTCTTTATGGACAGAAACACGAAGCACTGATTTTATTGAAAAAGATTGGGGAATTTTATGTTGGTGTGCTAAATGGTTAAATGAAAAAGAGATCATGTCATCTGCTTTACCAGATTTTGATAAAGCATATAGCCAAAATTCAGATAATGACAAATTAGTTTTGGAAAAATTATGGAAACTATTAGATGAAGCAGATATTGTGATTGCACATAATTTATGCCATTTTGATCAAAAGAAAGCTAATGCCCGTTTTATTATCAATGGTTTAACCCCTCCATCACCATATCGAGTTATTGATACTTTAGATGTTGCTAAACGCTATTTTGCTTTTACATCAAATAGATTAAATGATTTAGGTAAATTTTTAAAGATTGGAAAAAAGGTTCATACTGGTGGATTTGAATTGTGGCGTAAATGTATGAATGGTGATTTAAAAGCGTGGGACAAAATGGTTCGATATTGTAAAGGAGATGTTAAACTTCTTGAAAAAGTGTATAAAAAATTGTTGCCTTATATAAATACCCATCCAAATCTAGGAACATATATTGATGATGATCAACCACGATGTAAAAATTGTGGGTCAAAAGACTTATTTAAGCAAGGATTTCAATACACAAATTTTGGAAAGTATCAGCAATACTCTTGTAAAAAATGTGGGAGTTGGATGAAAGGCAGAAAAAATCTATTAACTAATAAAGTGAAAGTGAATTAATGAAATTTAAAATTCAATATATTGTTAAGCATGAATTGAGAGAGAAATACATTGTTGCAAAAGATTTACAAGAAGCTGAAATTAGAGCAAATAAAACTATTAAGAATTGGATTGATATTTATCAAGCGGATTTTAAAATGGGCGATGATGTAAAAATGAAAAAGGAGAATAGTAAAAATGATTGATGTAAGAATTGACCAAAGTAAAAATAAAGAAGAACAAGACAAAATTTTTGATAAAGCGGTTCGTTATTTTAAAAAGTTATGTGATGCTGATGGATTTTTAAAAGAAATTCAAGATAGAAGATATTATGCTAAACCATCTGAAAAAAGACGAACTAAGAAACGAATAAATAAGGATAGATAATGCCTCTTTATAATTATCAATGCTCTAAATGCCATTATACTATAGATCATTATTTATCTATTAATGATCGAAATAGAAAATTCGAATGTCCTATTTGTGGAAATAAATTAATTAAATTAATAGGAACAGGCACAATTTTTAATTTGAAGGGCAAAAATTGGTATAAATCGGGGATTCAATGAAACTCTTAAAAGCACAATTAAAAAACATTCAATTACATGAATTCTTTGAAATTGAATTTCAATCTGGATTGAATGTTATATCTGGTTTATCAGGTAGTGGAAAAACTGGATTATATAGGGCGATTTGTTGGTGCCTTGGTTTTTCTGACATCTCTTTTGATGATATTCGCACAGAAGGAAAAACAGAATGCTCTGTTAAATTGTGGCTGGATAATGGATTCCAAGTTGAACGATACCGCAATATATCAAATGTAAATAGATATATTCTTTCTAAAGAAGGATGTGATGACAAAATATTTGATAGTGTTGGTAAAACTTTACCAGAAGATATTCAACAAATTATTGGAATGAGCGAAATCGAAGTAGAAGATACAAAGATTAATTTAAATTTTGCTTCCCAAGATGATTTAAATTTTTTATTTGATAAAGGAATTAAATCTACTTTTCGAGCCAAATTATTTAATAAATTAATTGGGCAAGAGAAAATGGATGAAGTATTTAAAGAATGTAATAAAGATGCTTTAAGAACAAATAAAGACATAAAAGAAACCGAAACAGAATTAGAAAAAAAAGAAATCGAATTAAGTGAGTGTTTAGATTTATATAAACAATCAAAAGATAAATTAGATATTATTTTACCTAAATGGAATAAATTGCAAGAAGATATTAAAATTTATGAAACAATAAAAGATTTGACAAATAAAATTCAAACAAATAAAGAAGCACAAGAATTTGTTGCTTTTAAAATTTCTCAAATAAAAATTGTCACCGATTCTAAAATTAACGAATTAAAAAAGAAAGCAAATGAATTATCTGTATTAAATAATTTAGTTAATTCACTTAAATCAATCAATGACAAACTTGAAGAAGTTGCTTATCAAAAAAGTAAGATAAAATGCGTAGATGTTGATTTTAAAGCATTAAAGGAGAAAGCTGAAAAACTAAATTATGTATCAGAATTAATTAATAAAGCAACTGCTCTTCGAACTCAACAAGAAGAAATTAATCAAAAAATAAAACAGATTAAAATTGTTGATGTAGATTTTGATAGCTTAAAAAAGAAAGCTATTATATTAAAGCAATTAGATGAATTGATTCAAGGATTAAATGATAACAAAATAAAGCAAGAACAGAATAATCAAGAAATTCAAAAGATTAATAAGTTGATTAATGACACAACTAAGGAATTAGAAGAATTGTGGAAGAACTGCTCTGTTTGTCCATTGTGTAAACAAGAGGTTAAAAAATAATGTATTGTATTAATTGTGGTGCAGAAGTAAAAGCATATATTTATCCAGATACAGGTGAAGAATTTGCGTGTGATTGTCAAAACACAATTGGTGAAAAATTTAATAGTGGGTTTTGGAAAGAAGAAGGATGGGATGATGAATAAATTTTTAGAATTTAAGCAAGTTCCTTATGAAGGTAAAACTAAAAGATTTGAAGTTATGTCTGTTAAACACGGATATTCTTTGGGTAGAATTTCTTGGTATGGATCATGGCGACAATATGTATTTAGTCCTGCATTTGAAACTATTTGGAATAAAGATTGTTTAAAAGATATTCAAGATTTTTTAAAAACTTTAATGAGGGAACACAAATTAAATAACAGAAGTAAGCCAGATTATATTACTACTGATGATTTAACTTAGCGGATGTGGTGAATTGTAATGAGTGATCCAAAGAAAAATTTTCTTTGTAAAAATGTAAGCCTTTGGTACAAAGGATATTATCATGACAAAATCAAAGCACTCATCGATTCATTATAAACACGAAGTTAAAATTGATATAAAAACAGGACAATTTATTAAAATAGGTGTATAATGTCACGATTCATTTTTATCCAAGATTTCCATATGCAAGGTATTAATTCTCGAAATAGACACGGCGATTATTTTGCCGATTGTTTATCTAAGTTGAGAGAAATTGTCCTTATTGCTAAACAAAATAATTGCGAAGCAATTTTTGACTGTGGGGATTTATTCGAGACAAAAAATCCTGCTTACAATGTTATTGATTCTGTTGCTGATATTATAGAAGATGGTGGTGTTCCTATTTACTCATTGTTTGGCAATCATGCAATGAGTTATGGCCATATTGAAAATAGTGGAAGTACTGGATTAAAGCATTTACAAAATAGAAGTAAATTATTTCGTTATTTGGATCGATTGACCGATGATTTTAAAACATATGATATTAGAGGATTTGATTACTATTTTGGAATTGAAGAAGAATTAAAAAAAGGCATATATTGGCAAGAAAGAAATGATGATAAAATTTTTAAAATTGCTATTATTCATGCAATGATTACTCCTTCAAAATTCTTTGAAAAAGCATTTTATGTACTGCCGGAACAAATTAAGACAAATGCCAATCTAATCATTTGTGGACATTATCATACGCCATTTTATAAAAAAGTAGGTAACACGGAATTTGTGAATATTGGCTGTTGTGGAAGATTAAATATTAATGAAGCAAAAATTGAACCATCTGTTTTATTGCTTGATACAGAAAAAAGAAATTGGGAAATTATTAAATTAAAATCGGCTAAACCAGCTAATCAAATTTTTGATTTAGAACATTATAATACATTAAAGAAAGAAGAAAAGAGCATTGAAGATTTTATTAATTCTTTAAAATCAGTTAATTTTCAAGGAATGAAATTGGGCGAACAAATTGTTAAAGTGGGAAAAGAGAATAAAGTTAATCAAAATGTGGTAGATTATTTGTTAGAGAAAATAAATGAAAAATAGTGCTAAACGCTGTTTGGGTTGTCATAATCCAATTGAAGAAGATTATTTCTTTTGTTCATTGACTTGTATGATCCTTTGTGGATTTATGTCATGTAGAACAGATCAACCAAAAAGAAATTTAGAAGAATTAAATGATCCGGCAGTTATTAACACATTTCTTAACAATCCGCCCGTAAGAGGAAATTATCCAGATAAAGATAAATTTCAAGGAGAATAAAATGACAATTATAGATACTATTCAAAATTTAGAAAAAACCAACAATAATAATAAATTAGAATCGGCCAAATTACAAGAGAGAGCTAAAGGATTAAAAGAAGAAAAAGATAAACTCCTTGTTTCTTTAAAAGAGTTAGGATTGAAAGAAGAAGAATTGGTTGCGAAAATTAATGATTTAGAAACTGAATTAAATAATCGAGTAGCTGAAATTGAGAAGGAGATAAAATAATGGAAGAACAAATTTATGGACAGTAACGAATAGATGTCCTCATTGTGGAAAACCTTATTGTTATATAGGTGATATACCAAATGGAGGATTTCCTAAAGGACTCGAACCTTGGTGTATTTGTAATAACCCATCACCTTATACTATCTCTTTTCCAGACACTTATAAACAAATAGGATGGATGTGTCCTGTTTGTGGAAGAGGGGTTAATCCTAATTTATCAAGTTGCCCTTGTCAAACTGAACCACATGGAGTATCTTAGTGAATATTTCCAATTTACAATCTAGTATAAAATCCTTCGAGAATAAAGTTTCTTCTTTAGGAGGACGTGTAGATATATTAGAGGAACAATATATTGCTCTCCAAGATAAACACACTTCTTTAAAAGAGAAACAGGTTATTATTTCTCAAGCAATTGAATTACTTAACATTATTCAATCAGCAAATAAAGAAATTATTAAATCTGTTTTTGAAAACATAGTTACTAAAGCACTTAATTTTATAAATCAATCAAACGATTATAAATTTGAATTAGAATTTGATACAAGGGGCAATTTACCAACTCTTCGATTCCTTTTAAAAACGCCTAGAATGAAAGAAGCGCATGATATATTAGATTGTAATTGCGGCGGAGATAAAGATGTAGTATCTGTAGCTTTAAGGCATGTTCTTTTAGAAGTAAGTAAAACACCCGGATTTTTATTCTTAGATGAAATTGATAAAAGATTGGATTCACCAGAAACCGAACAAAAGATGCTTGAATTTATTCAAGAATTACAGAAAGAAACTAATAGGCAAGTGCTTTTAATCACCCATTCTCAAAGAGTCGTTGATTCAGTACCTAATCCAATTATATTTAAATCACAACCTATTGTTAAAAAAGAGGTTATAGAAAAGGTTGAAGAAAAGCCGAAAAAGGGAGGTAGAGGACGACCAAGGAAAGAAAAGATCGTTGAATGTAGGGGCAATTGTGCTTGATTTTGCGGGTATTGTGAGCTACTTGACAATGAAGAATTGGATATGTTATACTTTGAATACTATAGTTGGCGTGGGCTGTCAAAGGGGATTATGTGCAGACAGCATCTAGCCTCCCGTTTTATGCGCCTGATGAGAGTTTAACGCACTCGAAATCGTAAGATCGCGCGGAGTGGCCCAAGGGAGGGAATAACTGGCCACCAGTAATCCCCAATTTTTGACATTTATATAAAGATTAAATTATTTATAATAAAAGGAGCGAGAAATGGGAATTTTTCAAGAAAGTAGTAATTGGGTTTATCCAACAAATAAAGAAAAAACGCCCGTTGTATTAACGATTATAGGCGAATTAAAAAGAGTGAAATCTGATAATCCCAAGCTAAATTATAAAGGTGCAAATCATGAAGATAAAGGTTACTATGATTTAATGGCCGTTGTAGATGAAGAAGGTAATGAAAAAGAATTAAAAATCAGTACATGGGCAGTATATTATCTTTTACGTGATTTAAATCCTGAAATTGGTGATACTATTGAAATAACCAGACCACAAAATGGTAAATACGTTATTGTTAAAAAGTGAGGAATTATGAAATTTCAATTTTTAGATAAAGTTACTGTGGTTGATGATTTCTATGGTAAATTTGATGGAATTGTTAAAAAGTATCGTAAACATGCTAAAATGCAATATTTGATATATGCGGTAATAACAAAAGCAATTGAATTAGGAAGAAACGAAACAATAATTGTTGAAGAATGGTTTAATGAAGAGCAACTTTATAAATAAGGAGAAAAATAAATGGAATTTGTTACACCTAAATTTGAACAAAATCAAATAATTTATATTGTTCAACAATTTACGCCGATTAAATGTACTGTCAGTGAATTATATATTCATTATACAGTTAATGGCCCAAAGATTAAATATGTACTTAGAGCATATGGTTTATCTCAACCAATTAATGACATTGACGAAGAAAGATTATATGCGACAATGGATGATGCTAAAAAGGTAGCAATTAATAAATTTAAAAATCTATATTCTAAAGAAAGACTTAAAAAAGAATATAAAGAACAGCTTAAAGCCATTACCGATAAATACGAACCACGTTTAAAAGACTTTAATACTTTTTTTAAAACAACTATTCAAAATATTGAAAAAGTTAATGATGAACAGTATGATAAATTTGAAGCAGAGTATCAACAAAAAATAAACGAATCAAAGAAAGAGGAATCAACAAATGAACAGAATTCCTAAATTTGCTATTAATGATGTTATTTATACAATTGATGATTATAAAATTGGACGAGGAGTTATTACAGCAATTGTTTATATAGAATTAGAAAAGGGTGAGCAATTGAGGTATGAAATTCTTTGTGCTGATAATAAAAAACGCATTATAAATGAGGCATATATTGTGAAGACATTAAATGAAGCAAAAGAATCTGCAAAACAAAATGCTGAAAGAATCTATACAGAAATGCTAGTTTCAATTGGTAATTTGACAGAAGAAATTTTCAATCAAGCATATAATAAAAATGATACCAAATGATTGTATTATAATTGGTGGTGGTTCATCTATTAGACCAGATAGATCAATCCCAATAGAAGAATTGGATATTTGGAATAAAATAAAAAACTCTTTTACAATTGGTACAAATTTTTCATATAAATGGTTTAATTCAACTATTCAATTATTTGGTGATTATACGTTTTATTATTCTCAACAAGATAATTTGAAAGATATACCATTAATTATTGGAAAATTTGATCATAAGTTTTTTAATAAAGATTATCCAAAAATTGATAATAATGTTATTCTGATTAATGATAGTAAAACATATCATGGAAAGGAATCTTGCAAGTTAAATAAATATTATTCATTTCAATTAATTGGACTGGCATCAATTTCTTTAGCTATAGGGTTGGGATGTAGAAGAATATTTTTATTAGGTATGGATGCAACAGAAATAAATGGATATACTCATTTTTATGAAAAAGAAGATGGAATTATTAAATGGCGAACAATTAATCGAACAGGGGTTGGTAAGTTTTATCATATAAATATTCAAAAAGAATTATATCATACAGGCAATTTCAATGATGTAGATGAATTAAATAATATTTGGTATAAGCCTTTTGAAACATATAAAGAAGAAGGAATTGAAATTTATAATGTTTCACCATTAAGTAAAATAAATATATTTCTAAAAATTACTTATGAACAATTTTATGCAATGCTGAATCAAGAAATTATTAATCAAGATGAAACAAGACAAGTAATTCGAGAAAAAATCAAATGAAATCAATTATTATTTTTACAATATCAATTATTGCTTCATTATTTGGTTCAATACTTTATATCGTGCATATTATTGATAGGTTTATTAAAAAATGAAATCATTAAAAATATGGGGCATTGTAAATAATCTTTATACATCTGAGCAATGTAAAATAGATCATTTATATATTCGTGAAAATACAGCATGTAGTTTACATTATCATAAGAAAAAGTTTAATAGATTTATTCTTTTAAAAGGAAATGTACATATTCTTACTGATTTGGGCGATTATCAATTAAAATTAGATGAACCATTTGATATTGATCCAACAATTATTCATCAATTTAAAGCATTTAAAAATAGTTTTATAATTGAAATTTCTTTTGTAAAAGAAGGAGTTTTGGATGATTTAGATATTATTAGATTAAAACAGGGCGGCGAATTTATTAATGGTAAATTTTTCACGTTAGATGAATTAAAAAACCAAAATTTAAAAGCATATAATGATTATGAATAAAAATATTGGAATTATTTTAGCAAGTGGCAATGGACAACGGTTTGGATCAACAGTTCCAAAGCAATTTGTTAAACTAAATGGTAAACCAGTATTTCTATATTCATATGACGCAATGCAAAAATCAGGAATATTTCAAAAAATTGTCATTACTATTCCTTCTGAACAATATGCTTATTTAATTCCACCAACGGCGGATTGGATTATTGGTGGTGCTACTAGAAATAAAAGCATTTATAATTGTTTAATGCATATAAAACAATATTCGCCGGATAAAATTATTATTCATGACGGTGCTAGACCATTAATATTTACTGAAGATTTTAAAATTTTAATAGATGCATTAAAAACTCATAAAGCCGTATCTGTATCAACAAAAATAACAGATTCTCTTTATCCTGTTATTGATCGTGATCAATATTGTCTTACAATGTCGCCTGAAGGATTTGATTATCAGTTTTTTCTTAAATATTTTGATCCAAACAATGATCAATGTATTGCCGCATATCAGCATATCCCTTATACAGAATTAAAATTAATTACTCTTTCTCATCCAAATTATAAAATTACATATCCACAAGATATTTTTTTCTTAGAACATTTACTTAAATATAATCAATACATGCCACATAAACCTTTTCTTCAAAATAAAAACGCCTTATTATTTGGAAGTACAGGTGGAATCGGAAAAAGTGTAGCTAAAAAATTAAAAAACGCATTTGCTAATGTAAATACATTGTCGTCTAAAGATCATAATTTATTAACAGATAATTTTGATTTTTTACCTATCTATGATATTATTATTAATTGTAGTGGAATTGCATATACTGATCAAGACGGTATATTAGATCGTTATGATGAAGTTTTTAAAATAAATTTATTATCTAATTTAAAAATTATTGAATTTGCAAAAAAATGCAAGAAGCGTCCAATTAATATTGTTTTTATTTCTTCATCATCAGCAACATGTGGACGAGAAAATTTAACCTTATATTCTGCTTCTAAAGCGGCATTGCATAGTGTAGTAGAAAGTCAAGCAAAAATTTTATCCCAACAAGGAATTTATTTAAATTGTATTTGCCCAGAAAAGGTAAATACAAACATGGCAAGCACCATACATTCAAATGCAATCATTACAGAAATGCTAACTCCTGAAGAAGTTGCGACTTCAATTCTATCTTATTGTGATACAAAAAAATATGGAAATATCATTCATATTCGTAAAGGTCTTAAAATATGTTAAATAACCTTATTCTTATATTTGATATTGATGGAACAATTACATTACCTCGACAAATGATTCAAAATGAACTGTTTCGATTATTAAAGAAATTAAAAACAAAGGTTTCGATCCGATTATTAGGTGGAGGAAATTGTCAACGAATTTATGCGCAAATTAATAAAATTGATGATGTTCTTATTTATGGGAATTATGGATTAGAAACTGGTATTGGGAAAAATAGGCAATTGGTTTTAATAAATCAAACACCGCCAAATATTAATTTAAAACAAATTAAAACAGTAATTCAGCAAATTCGAAAAATATTTAATTTAACAAATTATTTAGGCGATAGTTTTGAAATTCATCCATCAGGTATGATTACATTTGCCTTATTAGGAGCAGAGGCATTATTAAAAGATAAATTATCATTTGACCCAAATAAAAAAATTCGAAACAAAATATTACCAATATTACAAAAACAATTGCCAGATTATAATGTTATGATTGGTGGTACATCTTCATTTGATATAGTTCCAAAAGATGTTAATAAATTTAATACGGTTGTAAAAATTAAACAAGAGTGCCCTCATGCAAATATTATATATATTGGCGACGATTTTATAAATAATGGCAACGATTCTAGTTTTTTATACCAACACATAGTTCCATATTTAACAATAACTGATCAAGAACAAACGTTTAATTTAATCAATCTATTTAAGGAATACTTATGAATTTATTACCAATTAATTTTAATTTGTTTTCAAAAGAATATTCAGATGAACTTTTAACAATTCAAGATTATTTTAAAAAGCGATTAAATGTGGATATGTATTTAATTTATGGTACATTACTTGGTGCATTTCGTCAACAAACATTTTTAAAACACGATAATGACATTGATATTTCATATTTAAGTAATTATACAAATAGAATAGATGTACAAAAAGAATTATTAGAATTTCATAAAATTTGGAAGCAGGATGGCATTCTTATAAAAACATTTGAAAGTATTGGACAAACACATATCTTATCACCTGATAAAAAAATTATTGTTGATGTATGGAGTTCATGGATTGAAAATGACAAATATTATTTAATCAATTCAATTAATGGATATTTTCATAAAGATATTCTTTTACCTTTTAAAACAGTAAAATTAGAGCATAATTCTTTTTTAATTCCAAATCAAACTATCCCATTGTTACAATATGATTATGGTACATGGGATGTTGATCCAAAATATAGAGCGTGGGAACCAAAAGATAGAAGTTTAGTTTTTCACTATTTACCAAGGATTAAACAATGAATAAACCAACACCACAAGCTCTATGGGGAATCAATTCGGATATTTCTTGGCAATGGCATCTTAATTTTATTGGACAATACCAACAACATAATTACTATCTGTATTATGTAATTGATAGAATAATGAATCAAAATAGTCAAATTACTAAAATAATTGAATTAGGTACTGGCTATGGAGCATTAACAATGGTTCTTGGTTTATGGGGAATTAAAAGAAATATTCCAGTTTATACTGTTGATATTCGTCCAAATAAAATTGAACCCATTCAAAATGTTTTAGATTGTTTAAAAGTAATAGTATTAGCAAAGGATATTTATAGTGATGAAACTACTAAATACTTACAATCAATTATTGGCAATGAACCAGTTTTAATGATTTGTGATGGCTTAGATAAAAGTATAGAAATGAATACTTGGGTTCCATTACTACCAAACAATAGTATTGTTTGTGGGCATGATTATAGAACAGAATGTATTCCTGAAAAAATTAAAGACATTACTGATAAACATTGTATTCCCTTTGAAGAAGAGAATTGGGAAAAATTAAATGTCCAATTAGTTGTTTACAAAAAGGTAAAATAATGCCAGCGATCAATATTATAAAACATCTTATTAAACAATCTGGTATTGGATTAGGTAGTGGCGAACAATGCTATGATGTGATGTACACAGTTGCTAGGGCTTTTCAAATTCAATCGCTTGTTGAAATTGGCACATATAAAGCATATTCTACCATTGTTTTTTGTCAAGCTATTTTAGATAATCATTTTAAACCAATAATTTATGCAGCAGATCAATGGAATAATTATGGACTAGATATTGGTGTAGTTGAACCAGTGGCTAGAAAACATATTACACAAATGAATTTTGATCAATACGTTAAAGTAATTAAAGGAGATTCTGCTAAAACAATTCCTGAACTATTTAAATCAATTGGAAAAGTTGATATGTGTTTTATTGATGGAGATCATACCTTAAAAGGTGTTCAAACCGATTTTAATAATTGTAAAGATCATACTGATATTATTTTATTTCATGACGCATTATGTGGAAATGATGTCAAAGATTTTCTTCAAACAATTAAAGGATGGACAATTATTACCTTTCCTACCAAATACATTGAAGGAGATAATAGAGATTTAGGAATTGCATTGGCGGTGAAAAATTTATGAAAATATTGATAAAATCATTCTATGGCACATATGAGTACTTTCAAAACAATCGATTAGAATCACATTGCAGTACTTATTATACACTTTTATTTCGAGACATCTTTCGTAAATTAGGGCATAAATGTGATTTATTTGGAAAGGCAACTGTATTAAATGAAATAGTGAAAGATTATAGTGACTATGATATGATTTTATTTTGGGGATTAGAATCATTTCTTTTTGATTTGGAATTTTCCAAAACAGTACTACAAAATTTTAAAGGAAAAAAATGTCTATACATTACAGCACAAAGCTCTCATCCATTGATTAGTTTATTTGATTATATTTTTCCTTGTGAAATAAATCAATATAAGCAATTTTATGAATCGCATTATCCTAGTGCAAAAGTTTGTTTAGTGAATTTTGCGTCGCCATTATACGATTTTGTCGATGCTGATACAACAAATCCATTTACAGATAATACATTTAAAACAATTTATACAGGAATTATTACTGGACGATCTAAACAAATTTTAAATCAATTAGTTGAAAAAGGAATTAATTTATATATTGGAGGTATTTATGCGCCTCCTGATGGTAGTTCGTGCCGTCATGTATCAAAAGAGGAAATGAAGAATGAATTTCATCCAAAAATTCATTGGCTCACTAATACAGGTAACTTCTCATATGGTTCACATTTCAAATATTTAAAATATGCTGATGTAGGATTAAATTTTTATCCATCGCCACATGTAACTTCTATCCCAATTAATAGTAAAATCATTGATTATCTTGTATGTGGGCTTCCAATTGTTAGTGAAAATGTTTCTCCCAATAATTTTAGAATTACAGATTTAAATGCTGGTGAAATTGTTCAATGGTATAATATTGAAGAAATATATAATGCTATACAAAAAATAAAAGCATCAACATTTAATCGTACTCAAATAAAACAAACAGCCCGACAAATTTTTGATCCATTATTGGTTGGGCAAGCCATTATAGAGGAGATAATTTAATGCCTACTTCTCATTGGTCGTACATTACTAAAATCGTTAATGCTATTAAAATAAAGAATCCACAATCCATGCTAGAAATTGGATTAGGATTTGGTAAATATGGAATTCTCGCAAGAGAATATTTAGAAGTTTATGGTGCAAATCGATGGCAGAAAAAAGAATGGAAAGTTCGTATTGATGGCGTAGAAATTTATACCCCTTATATTACTGATCAAATTAAACACTATTATGATACAATTTATAATGAAGACATTGTTAAATTATTTAAAGAAAATAAAATTAGTAATTATGATTTAATTTTAATGACTGATGTATTAGAGCATTTGAATAAAGAAGATGGAAAATTTGTTTTTGAAGAAATCTTAAAACATTCAAAGACGGCTATTTTTGCCGTCCCTTTAGGTGATTGGCGATATGATTTTGATGGGGATAATAAACATGAAAGCCATATTTCAGTATGGGAATACAAAGAATTTATTCATCCAAAATTAAAAGATAGCAAAACTTACCCTGTATCTGGTAAAAAAATTGGAGTTTTTATCTATGAAAATCAATGATTTAACGATTTTCGTTATTACAACTGGACAAAATATTAATTACTTGGATTGCATTAGATCGTTACAAAATCAATCCTGTTCATTTAAGGTAAATATTATTCGAGAATATTCGCCATTATCCGTTGCTTTTCAAGAAATGCTTAATAGATGCACTACTCCATATTTTGTGCAAGTAGACGAAGATATGGTACTAAATTCAGATGCAATCGAAATTTTGTATAAAGCTATTACTACTCAACCCAAATATGCAATGGTATGTTGTTATTTACATGATGTTCATTATAATATTAATTTAATGGGTATTAAAATTTATAACCACGAAATATTTAAACAATTTCCTTATAATTTAAATCACCCAAGCTGTGAAGTAGAACAATTAAATCGAATTACACAATCGGGTTATAAATGGCTTGCTAATTCTGAAGTTGTTGGATTACATTCACCAAAATGGACAAGTGAAGAAATTTTTAATAGATATAATGTTTTAGTAAAAAAGCAACAATTATTAAACGGATCATGCGGATTTGGTAATATTCAGCAAACATTATTAAATCGTATAATGCACAATTTTAACGCATTAGATTTTTTTGCACTATTAGGAGCTAATTCTGCTTTAACCCATCCTCATTTTTCTTCCGAAAAGAACTATAAACAATCAAATCCCGATTATTTAATATATGAGCAAACATATTCAGAACTAGTTGAAAAACATAAACAATTAAATATTTTATTTCTTTATGATGTAGATGGATGGGTCTTTGATTTTGAAACAAGAGCATATAAATTATATAGTTCTCACAACATTATTCGTAAAAAGTTTGATAAAGTGACTAGAACTGATTTAAAAAATATTGACATATTAATTATTCCCGGCAGTTGTCATTATAAATGTTTGCAAGATAGAGGATTAATTTCTTTTGCTCAAGAACAAAATGTTAAAATTGTTGTTCAGTATAATTCAGAAATTGAATTGGATTTGCCACGATATTTAACTAAATGTGATTTGGCTGTAGCTAGTTCCCCAGATATTTATAATCGATTAAAAAATAAACAAGAAAATCTTCGCTTCATCCCTCATTTTATTGACACACATTATTGGGAAGATACATCAGATAATAATACTTTTAAAATTGGATGGGCTGGAAATCCTGAATGTAAAGTCAAAAACTTTGATCTTTTAAAAGAATTAAATTTTCCTGTTCAAACCCAAAGTAATTATGGAAAACAATTTTTTAAAACAAATCGTACATTACAAGAAATGAAAGATTTTTATAAATTTATTGGAATTCTTTTGATTTTAAGTGAATCTGAAGGCAGTCCAATGGTTTTATTAGAGGCTATGGCATCGGGTAAAGTAGTTATTTCAACCAATACCGGATTAGCAACTGAATTATTATCTCCTGAATTTATTATTGATAAGCAAAAAAATATTGTTGAACAAGTTAATAATGTATTAGATAATTTAAAAAATAATCCTGAAAAATTAATTACTATTGGCAAAGAAAATAGAAAAAAAGTTACTCAAAAAAATGATTGGTTCACAAATGTTTTATGGCTGGATCGAATTTATGCAAATTTATATAATAAACATCCAAAAACACAATTAACAAAAAAAATCAAAGTAGTACAACTTGCAAGAATTCCTTGCGCTAATTCAGGATATTATTTAAGCCAATTATTAAATAACTATTCCGATAAATTTGAATCTCGTTATATATTAGGATCAGATTATTCTACCAAACATACAGATATTGTACCTTTTCGAAAATTCCCAATCGATTTATTTTGGCAAACCCAAAAAGAAGAATGTATTAAAGCAATTCAAGAAGCTGACATTGTACATATTCATCATGGCTTTTGGGGAGAAACACAAGAAATTCAAGACTTAATCAAAACAAAAAAGGTTATTACAACAGTTTATGATTTATCATTAGAAAACAATGGTGTATATTATAATCGAAAAAATCGACTTTCTGACTTAATTACTGTAGCCAATCAACCAGCACAAAAACGTGTTTTTACACAATGGTCAACTACATATGTGCCATTGGTTAATTGTTTATTTAATGAAAATATTCAAAAAAATAATTCAGAACCAATCATTGTTTATGCACCAACAAATCGTTACCCAATTACTAATTCAAGCTCTAAAGGATATAATGAAGTATTACAAATTATTAATAATTTAAAAAAACAAGGGCTAAAGTTTACATTTGATTTAATCGAAGGGGTATCACATGAAGAAGATTTAAATCGAAAAAGAAAAGCTGATATTATTATTGACGATATAGTAAATGATACCTTCCACAATACATCAATTTATGCCGCTTGTTTTGGAGCAATTGCTATTACAGGGCATTCAAGTCCAGAATTTCCATTTATTTATGCAAATTTAAATACTTTGGAAGAAACATTAAAGCATTATATTCTTAATCCTACAATTTTAAAAGCAGAACAAAAAAAATTAACTCTTTGGCGAGAAAAAAATTATACCCCACAAAAATTACTCTTTCCCTATGAGGAAATTTATCAAAATGTATTAAAAACACAAAAGAAAATTCCAATTATTCCATCATTTCATACACAAGATATTTTAATTGATTTATTGAAACTTGGATTAAATCAAGGCTTTCGAATTTGTTTATTACAAAAAAGTTGTTTAGAAATTATTAAACATCAACGATTATCTGATTCAAAACATATATGGGTAGGAATTACCTTAAATGACCAAATACAACATTACTTATTAAATAATGGTTTTCAACCAATTCAAAATACTTGGATAAAAAACAACATAACCATACATGTATTACCATATCCTAATAAAACGAAGCCTTGGACTATTCAAGAAATACCTACAAATGTACCATTGCCAGTTATAGGATATTTGGAGAATTTATATGGAAAAAATTGGGAACGTTAATTTTATAATCACCACTTTTCTTCGAGATCAATTGCTTTATAAATCTGTTCAATCATTAATAAATAATTATTTTGATGGAATGATTATTACAATTATTGATCAAGGAAATCCATCAGATGAAAAGACCACATGGTTAAATTCTTTACCCTCCTATTGTCACTATCACACAATTCCTTTTAATTCAGGTTTATCTATTGGAAGAAATATAGGTGTTAAATTAAGTAAAGAATTAAATTGTGAATACACCTTCATTGCAAGTGATTCTTTTTTATTTAATGAATCAATTAAAAAAATACCAGACATACTAAAACAAAAATTATTTAATTATAATCTCATAGGGTTTGAATTAATTTCGTCCGTTTGTGAGTGGGAGGCCACGCTATCACTTATTGAAGGAAAACATTTTGAACTTATTTTTATTGATAAATCTATTCGACCTGAAAACAATATATATAATGTTGATATTTGTCGAAATATATTTATTGCTACAACGGAATCATTATTACAAACAAAATGGGATGAAAATTTATTATTAGGAGAGCATGAGTCCTTTTTTTGGGAATATAAGCAAAAAGGATTTAAATGTGGATGGACAAATTATATTTATTGTAATAAAATGACTGATCGACCACAAGAATACACCCAATTTCGTAGAATAAATTTTAATGAAGGATTAACCACTCTTCGTAAAAAATACCAAATTGCCAATTGGGTTGAATACAAAAATTTAGATAGAGCTAAAAATTATCAAAAATATTCAAATCTTGACAATTCTATTTAAATTATGATATACTTAAAATAAGCTAATCATCAACAAAAGGAGCTAAATGAGCGAAATACTACTAAAACGTCTATGTCGTTTAATAGCAATGCATTATGCCTTAAATGAACAAACTGTGTGGGAAACTTATCAAGTTATTGGCTCAATTGATAAATTGCTCGAAACGATTCAAAATTCACCAATACAGTACCAATCATAAGAAAATACAAGATCGTTCAACCTTGCCCTATTTCTACTTGATTATAGGCTATTTTTGGAGGGTATGTAAATGGATTATATTCCTCAAATCGGAGATATTATTTTATCAGATGGAACTCATTTTGGTGCTAAGTGTGTTAAATTCTTTATGCAATCTCCTACTATATGGCATCAATTATATTATTTTATTACTAAAAAATTAGTAAATGTACCATATTATCATGTAGCTATGATAATTAATAGACGCCCATATATTATTGAACAACAAAAAACAGTACAAGTATCTGAATGGAAGTTTAATGGAAAGCAGATTATTTTTAGAAAAAAATTTTTAACTTTTGATGATACATATAAATTATTTACTATTGCTTATGCTGATATTGATAAAAAATATGATATTTTAAATATTTTTGGAAAATTATTTACTTGGCTAACAGGAATTAAATGGTTTGCAAGGTATATTGAATCACCTAATAAAGAAATTTGTGTAAATAGAGTTTGTAAATGGTATTTAGATGCTTTAAATGAAAAATTTGGAGCAAAAAAACATAGTGAAATAACTACTCAATCACTATATTATTATTTATTAAATAACCCAAATTATGAAGTAGTTTATAAAAAGGATTGAAATGGCTCAAATAATTGGATGGATTAGTAATCTTTTATTTTTAATTGGTGGGATTTATCTTTGTAAAAAGAATGTTTTAGGATTTTATTTTCAATTGTTTGGAAATATATTATATATTTGGCAATCAATTATTTTAAACAATATATCATTAATGTGGCTTTCATTAATTTTAGGAATAGTTAATATTTATGGAATTTATGAATGGAATAAAAAGAATAAAAGTTCTTTAAATAATGCAGAAATAAGATATGCTAATGCAGTATGTGATTTCTATGAGGAAAATAATTAATGTTAAAAATTACTCTCTCAAATAATGAAATAATTACTGACGAAAAATGTCCTTGGCGAAATTTGCCTTGGTTTCCAATTAAATCAGTAGAATTCTTTATCAAAAAAACCCCTATTATTTATTTAGAAGGATTTTCCGATTATTTATACTCTAAAGACTATTCATATAATATTTTAAATAAGCAAGGACAAACAATTGATGGAATTAATCTATTAGCCAAGCATGGATTAAATATTTATCAATTCTCAATTAATTTTTCTAAAGGGCAAGCGTTACAACGAAAAGGTATATGGGGGAAAGATGAATTTAGATCAATGGTTTGGAATACAACTCTTCAAAAATTTGAATGGGGAAAAGCACAATTAACCAATCATAAAGATTGGCATATTGGTATAATTGGTAATGCTATTATTAAAAGGAACTAATGATTTATCATAATTTTTTTCTAACAATTCGGTTTGTGAAAAAAGATAAGGGAATTCGGATTGGGCGATTATTTATTTTTAATGATATTGAAATGATTGATCTCCCAACATTTCCCGATAGATATTATATTAAAATGCCATCAGAAGCACCACATATAGTTGTCCAACAAAGACTATTTATAATGTATAAATTTGGTTATCCAGATGCTTTATTTTGGCATTATAAATATAAAATATACATAGCAATTGATTTATATTTCATCCGTACCATTCTTAAATCGATTAAACGTAAATGGTTTATCTATAACAATTCTCTATCCCAACCTAACTTATATAATCTAATGTTTTCGACTAATTTCTATAACAAATATTCAATATCAGGACAACTAAATTCTTTTTTTCAACAGCCATTTATTAAAAAATTTACTTACAAATATATTCTAAAAAAATACTGGCAACCCTAATCTATAAAACCTCTTGTAATGGATTAATTAAATTAATTCTCAATTTAACTTTAGGAATAATTAATTCTTGAGCATTCACATTTTCTGTTTTTTGTATAGAAATTGATGGCTTAAGATATAAAGAAGTACTATCTCTTATTTCATAAAATTTTGATATATAAAGATCATTGTGCGTATTATAATAATTTAATGCACTTGATACTTCTTCTTGAAAAATCACTTCATAATGAATAAATGGCAAAATAAAATCCAAACTATTTTCTAATTCTTCTTGTATATAAATTACTTCATTCCACTGTTTATATAATGCAGTTATTTCCCCATCTTCTTCCAACACATCCATATATTCAAATTCAGTTGATATATCTACAAAAGTAGTAAAAAAATTAGATACTAATTGAACAGATTTTAATAATTGCTTATTCTTCTCTGCTTTAATTATTTCCTTTTTTACTAAATCAGAATATTGGTGCAATTCACCGATTTGTAATTGAATATTTTTCATTTTGTATAAGAAATAGATGAATGAGATTTTAACCATGAATTATAAAAAACTTTTAAACGAACAAATAAATCAGTACCTTCTGGTTGATATGTGGGAAATGTGGGATCAGAAAAATCGGTTTCTATCTTTGCTTGACTTACTAATAATAAATACCCCTTAATATTAAAATGAAATTGAGAATCAGATATTTTTGTAATAACTATTTGCTGATTACATGTCTTTACTGTTTCGGTTGATACTGCCTCATAAGCATGATAAGGAGGCCCGTCACCCTCTTCAGTAATAATCAAATCAGGATAGTATGATGTAAACACGTCATACGCTTCATCATATCCAACTAATGTAACATAATCATTAAAATCCGTTAAAGAATCAACTGTCCAATATTGAGTTTGATAATTTTCATCACAATTAGATGTGTCAGTTGTTGTACCTAAAGGTAACGAATAATGAGTTGCGGTATCGTTTGGCAATGGAAAATTATATACAGAAGGAATAAAGTCAATCCAATATGCCGATTGTAAAGATACACTAAAATTAGCAAATGGCGCATAAGTTATAAATAAATCTACCATCCAAGCATAAAAATCTTGCCAAACTCCGGGCGTTACTTCAATTTCCGTACTTGATCCATCTCCTCGTAAATTAAATGGGCCTAATCCAGTACCAACATTAGAAATATAAACTCGTGTATATGTAGCTGTTTTAGAATACGCACCACTGGGTTCTGGAAATGGAATCCCTGTATTTGCTTCAGTTGGAGTAGGAAGTGATGGCGGATAAGCTGGCTCATGATAATATTCTGTAGTACCAATAAAACCACCATTTAATTCAGTAATACCTTCCCAATCATATAATTGAAACGTTGGTTCTCTTAAAGATGAAAAACTAAATTGACCTACTCCCCACACTTCTTGATCTGAATTTGTTTTAGTAATTATATTAAAATCTAAAAATGGCAAATAAGACTCTGATACATTTAAATCAAATTCAAAATTATAAGGCACTTTTTGTGGCAATAATTCGCCATACACAGCAGATACTGCACCATCTATATCTTCAATAACAGGTATAACCCAATCAGAATCATAAATTAGATTACTTCGTGATATAAGGTTATTTGCCCCTTTTAAAGTTAATGTTGGATTCTTTTTCTCTTTAAAAGAAACTTTGGCTTTTTGAATATCAGATTGAAACTTTTGAAAATTATAATTTATTGGATTTATTTTCATGATAATTCTTTGGATTATAAAAATAAAGATTCGCCGATAGTGTTAAATTATGCCCTGTATCAACTGGATAAATTGCATAAAATTCAAAGTCATATCCTTTAATTTGTTTTACCCATCTATAAAAATAAGAAAAATCTACCGACATTTGCTGTGTATTATCACCACCTTCTAATAAAATAAATTCTAAATTACCAACTAATGAACCATCTAAATTATACATATAGCACACTAATCTTGACCCATCAATTGCCCAATCCGGCATTTTTGCAAAATTAATTACCTTTTTAACAATAGCAATGGTTGTCTGATACGTCCAAGGAGTTGCACCATCTGTAATACTTTCTGGTGTTTCCCCAGATAATACTGGAAATGCCCAAATCGAATATTTAAAAGTATAAGAATAAGTTGATCCAGAAATTAATGTTGCTGTATAAGCAGAAGCAGGAGCCGGCGATCCTCCATCTCCTACAGCGTATGTTACTCCATCAAATTGATAAAGATCATAATAAATTGGTGTTGTATCAATTTCAACTTTATTAATCTGCTTTAAAAAAGCGTCTGTACTTTTCTGAATAGATACTCTAGATAATCGAAATAAATCATTCTGTAATTTACGAATTTGCCCAAATTCTTTAGTTATTTTTTGACGATTTTCATACAAATTCATTATGTACCATACCTTGTAATTGTTTCAAACGAATATCCCGAAACAGGAATATGTGCTGAAACACTTAAATCATATTTTTGATAATTTAACACCGACTCTGCTTCATAAATATATTTATCACTATCTTCATCTGGATAAGCATCATCAATTTTTTGAATCTCTTGTATAGATAATTTATTATCACAAGTTAAAACAACTTTCATGTCTGATAAATTAATAGTAATTGATTTAACAGCAACAGGAAACCCATTATTTCCATTATAAATATTTGAAGTAGTTGTATTTGAAACATTAATTCGAGTCAATAATTTAATATTATAATAAAAATAACCATCTAATGATAATTGAATTGTCGCTGATGTAATAGGTAAAAGATCACCATTTATATTTTTTAATTTGGCATATTCTAAATCAGCAACATCTTTAGCGTATTGAATATAACTATACCCTTCATCTTTTACTCTATATAATCCATCTCCTTTATCTTCCCAACGATCTTTTGTAATTAATGCACCGTTACGAGGACGGATTTCAAAAAATGGCTCTGATCCTAATGTATATGTTCCTAAATCTTCATATGTATTATCTAATTGTTTTTGATATTTATAAGATAATCCATCAATTATCCATGGACCATTAGTTAAATTACCTAATGATCCAATATAATGTGACGTCGCCCAACTATCACCATTTATAAAATTAGTGGCTGACCCAAACCAAAAATACTCCCATGTTGATTTAGCCTTAAATAATCCCCGCTCAACCTCTTCTGCCAAAGTAGTCGAATTAAGAAATGTTGATAATCGAATAATATTTTGTGTTTCTCGAATACCTAAATTAACATAAATACCTTTATAATACTCAATATTTGTGTCTTCATTAGTTGGATATACTTCTTGAGATAATTTGCCTCTTAATTTTGCATTGGCTAAAATATATGCCTCTGCTAATGCAAAACTTGCAAATGATAATGCTTTTTTTCTATTTCCACTCCATTCATCCCCCGTCCAATATTGATTCTCATTTGATGTAATGATAGCATTAGTATTAACAATTGGGTTATCAATCGTTGGATTATGCATAAAACATTGATATAAATGACAATCATCATTTAATGTTGCCATTGGAATAGTAACTGAATTAAATAAAGCATCTGGCTCATCGGCAATTGCTTCAATAGTAACAGATTCAGTTTCACTTTCTGCTGGAATAGTACGAATAGTTCCTGAAAATACAGTAATTCCTTTTATTGTTATAATTATAGCATTATTATTTGTAATTTCAGAAGCTACACCCGAATAAGTATAGTTAAGTTTATCATGTTGTCGATTTAATTTCATTGAAGCAGTTATATCAGCATTTTCTTTATAAATAATTGAAATACTTCTCATATCGACATCATTATATTGGGTAACTTCTACACCATTTATATAAATCAATATATCTGAATCGCTTATTGGATGTTGTGATACTTCATTATAAGCATATTGTAAAATTCTTAAATCTGTGCTTATAACTTTTGGAACAGTAGATGTAATTCTTAAATCTGTGTTTAAAAATAGCCCTAAAATAATATCTAATCGTGTTGATAAAATCGATTGATACTGCTTTAAAATTCTTAAATCAGTATTAATAGAAGAAATAGTTGCTTCATCAATCATAACAATTTCACCACTTACGTCATCAGTATTTACAAATGTTCTAAAGAAATCTTCTAAAACAACTATACTCTCTAAATTATCTGTTTCGCCAGTATTAAAAATTGTTTGGTTATAAATATTAGCCAACTCAATTTTTGCAATTTTTCCTCCATCACCAGATACATAAATATATCCTGTATTTGAATTATAACAAACTCCTTTGGCATAATCTAATCCTGTTATTTCAACCGCTTGCCAAGTAATATTTTCTGGATCACTTACATTTACTTTTGTAATTTTTGCAGGAGATTCATAAGATACAAATACTAAAGGATTTATTGAAATAATTTTTCGACCATAATTAGCAGTTCCTTGAGGCCAATCAAATTCATCATTCCAAACAACTGTTTCATCTACACTAAAGGCTTCTAACGTATCTAAAGTATAAGCACTTGTTTCTGGTGTAAAATTTGAAGTCCATCTTGAATTGCCAATAGATAATCTAAATTCATCAATCCATCCATTAACAAAATACCCAATAACAGTATTACATCCAACTTGAAAGGCATCACTCCGATTTGTAAAGGTTGCACTACTTGTTTGAGTACTACCAAATTGAGTACCGTCTATAAAAAAGCGAAAATTATTACCATCTCTAGTAATTGCAAAATGATACCATGTATTAATAGATAAAGACGGACTTCCAAAAGATAAATCAAGAATATTGCCAGAATTATAATCTCGCAAACGAATAGCCCCACCTTCCATAGCAAAATAAAAATAGCTTGTTCCAGAAGTAGGTCTACCAGCAAAGCATTGATTACCACTTAAACTTGCAAAACGCACCCAAAAATCAATTGCCATATCATAATTTTCTAAATCAAAATCTGCTGAATCAGCTACACTTTCTCCATCACTATTACCGTCTAATAAAGCACTTGCTGTAGCAAATTTATATTGATCTGTATCAGTCTGTGCTGTACCTATTGCAGTAACAGTATGAGCAGATAAAGAAGAATCAACAAATGTTGTTCCTCCATCTAATCCGTCATTATGGAGACAAATTTTTGTAAAACTGTCAATTCCAGCCATATATATTCCTTACGCTCTTGTACTATTTAAAGTAACAGTTATTTGTAAAGTGGTTGCGGCTGTAACTGCTATTCCACCAGTTAAAGCTCGATTCATCATCACACTTGCACCATTAAATACACCAATTTCTTCAATCGATTCAGATGTACCTGATGGAAAAGTAAACTCATAATACCATTGCGCTTTACTTGATGTATAAGTTAATGTAGCTAATTGTTTATCAAATTCAGTTCCTAATGCTGAATCCGATGTAGTAACAGCAGTGCTATCTGTTCCAATAGCTATATCATCAAAATAATCAGATGATACTCCATTTGACAATTTATCTAATTGTTCTAATCCATCATCAACAATTGTATTATGAATTGCACCAGAAGAAACTACTTCATCATATTCTTTAACAAGCCAATAAACATTTACTGATTTTCGTGTTTCCATAATATTCCTTAATCATTTATACTCGTTACAGAGTAGGCAGGAGTTGTACTTAAATTATATACACGCACAAGCGTGGCTGGCGCAGTATTAGTAAGCACTTGAATTTCATTATTTGAATCTAAAACAAAAGATACAGCATCACTTACAGTTGTTAAATCAATCGTTGAATGATATGTTCCAGTTAATCCAATTTTTATAATTTTAGCATTTGTTCCGCTAATTTCGCCGGGAATTAAAAAATAAACATATGATCCATAAACCAATACATCAATTGGTGATTCAATTATTCCTGCTGGCAATGAATAATCAACATATGTAGTCAATGGATTGGTAACAGAGTATCTTCGCCCAATTAATGATGTATCATTTACTGCTAAATAAACATATGTGCCTGAAACACATAATTTAGTGATAGCAGTTACATCTAAATCAAGATCATAATAAATTTGTGTTGGCTTATTTGCTGATACCTTTTTTAAATTATTTCCAAAAGAAACCCACAAATGATTTGTTGAGTTAGTATCGACAACTAAATCTTGAATAACTGCCTCATCATAATTGTAATTTTTAATTATCATATTAGACCGATGTATATTTAACAACCATTACAGGATTTAATGCCGCTGATGCCGTTTGTGTTGAAGGAATAACAATTTTTAATTGACAATACAAAACATCTGCACCAGCCAATGCACCATTTTGATTATTTAGCCATAAAAAATTACCATCAGCAGAACCAGCTAATCTACTACCTGTCCAACCAGCTCCCGGCAAAGCATCTGTTGTTGTAATTCCTCGAAACCATGAACTAGCCGCTGTTCCTGCTCCTAAACAAACTAAATCAATTGAATCTAAATCAGAATCATCCCAAACTTCTAAAACAGGTTCAGACACAGTTGAAGCATTAAAACTAAATGCCATAACATAGCGATAATTCCCTGCTCCCATATTATTGATTTGTTTTAATTCATTGGCATCATTATCTGCTAAGAAATATTTAGTAATTGTTTGTTCAACTCTTGGAGTTAATAATACCAATCCTGCCGCATTTAATTCGGTTTCAGAAGGTAATGGATCACCATCAGTGACACCTGTGCCACCATTAGTAAAAATGATTTCATCGGCGGTTTCATCAACTGAAGTCCATTCTGAACCAGATGTGCCTACCTCAACATCTGTTGCTCCTGTATTTACATACACAGTTAAACTCATATTATCTCCTTTATACCCAACTGTTTGCACGAAAAGTTATGGCGTAATAACACCAGCTCACCCAATTATCCGTATTAAATGGATTAATTGACTGTAATCTCATTACTTTAATTGCATCAGTAGTTGATTCAGATGTATCAATTTTTAAATAATAATGCGTATTAGCCGCAATTGTAGATTGTAATGTTGTGAATGCTGTAATTAAATTTGTATAACTTCCTGCGGTTAATCTACCCCGAATAGTTATATCATACGCTAAATTACCTATAGGAATAGGTATTTCTCCTTGACTTTTAGCATTAGATAAAATAATCGATGCAGGATTATTTGTATTAGGCCATCCATCAATAGGCATTAAAATATCGGAAATCGTATATATTAATGTTATTCCATCAGAATTATACAACCTTGCAGAAGGATTCCAAGCCATATTAACCTCTTATTTATCTAGTAAATTGTTTGCCAAATAATTCATTATTAATTTCTTCTTTAGTTTTACTCTTCATCTTTTCAAATTCTTGATCGATTTTCTTATTTAATTCTTCTTGATTTGCGGCATTTATTGAAATATTTATTCCACCAGAAGAAAATTGAAAAGATGCCCCTACTTGTGATCTATTCTTTGATAATTCTACATCTGGCAATATTGTTTGATTTCCAGTTAATCGTTCATTAACATTATTTGCCGCCTCTCTAGCAATTAAATCCATAGAAGAAGTTGGTTTTATATTGCCAATTATCGGAGATTTTGACTGTGTATATAGATTTTCTAATCCCAAACCAACAATTTCTACTCTTGATGGATGTTCTATTTTAACGTCTTTGGTTAATCTTTCTTTTTCAATTTGTTTAAATTCATTTATTGCCTGTAATAATTCAATGCGAGCATCGGTGCTAATCCCACGAATTGCTTCTTCTTGAATTTTTATATTTCCTCCACCTCTCAAAGCAGATAAATCTTTTCCTGTGCCTCTATTAAATAAATTAAAATCAAATCCACTTTCTCCTTTTTTAGGAAGAGTTGAAATTCTCTCTCCTCTAAAAAATTGTTCGGCTTGCTTTGCTTCAAATAAATCTGCCCATTGATCGGCAAATACTTCTGCTGCTTTACCACCTTGTCTAATAAAAGCCGAAAAATCCACTTCACCAGATAATACATCTCCTATTTTCTTTGCAACATCTGTTCCTTGCTCTTGAGCAATTCTATATAATTTAATAGAATCTGACCCCAATTGAGATTGAAGTCTTTTTTCATCATTTATTGCTTTTTCAGTATTTAATCTTCTTTCTAATACATCAAGAGAAGTTTCTTCAATTTTTAATTGTTTACTATAAGAATCTGTCGCTTTTAAAATTTCTGAAGTTAATGCTCCTAAATTTTTTAATCTGTCAATTTCATTTGCTAAAACTTTTTTACTAATTTCTTGCTCTTCCACATGACTAAGAATAACCTTTGGTGTTTGAACAACAAGATTCTTTTCTTCATTACTTAATTGCTCATTAATATTATTAACAACTTCCTGCCCTACTGCTTCATCAACCATGATATTTTTAACACCAAATTTAATTTTTAATTTATCAATAACAGATAATAATTTTGATGATAAATCGCCACCCATTGCACTAACTGTCTTAACTTGATCAATCGGAAGCATAATCGATGATCCTGCCTTAATCAATGCTTGCGATAAATCTTTTATTTGTTGAGTTAATGGATTAATATTTTTGGCAACCCGTTCTGATGAATCGGCAAGATTATTTATAATAGTATCAAAATTTTCGGCTCCAAATAATGATTCAACAAATCCTTTGCGAATTTCTTTTAGGTTATTGCTCAATCGTTTAGCCGCACCAGATTCCGAATTTAAAACATTTGTTACCGATTCATTAAATTTAGCTACATCTGGTAACACTTGATTATTTTTCTTTAATTGATCATTTAATGCTACTAATGCTTGAATGGGCAATGATCCCCTTACGCCGCCAAATATTTCAGCCAATGCACCAGTTGATTCAACTGCAATTAAATTTTGCTCATCTAATTTTGAAATAGCGTCTACTACTTTTAATAATGCAGTATAAGTAGTATCTACTTGTGGATTTAAATGAATTCCTAGTTGGCTAGATACTTCATCAAGATTTTCTACTAATTTTTGAAAAGAGGTTCTTAATAATGTACCACCCCTTGCTCCACCAACTGCGGCTGTTCCTAAAGTTGCTAATAATACTAAAGTTTGTTGCATTGATAAATTAGCAATTTTAGCAGTTGTGGCAAAATTTTCCAATCCGGCTGTAACTTCGTTAATCTCAAATTGATTATATTTTTCTAATTCTGCTGTAAGAGCAAACGCTTCATTCATTTGTTCAGTTGCAGATTTAGCTCCTTTACTTCTATCAATTAATACCTTTAATGCCCTTGCAAAAGCATTAGCAGTATCACCCGCATCTCCAAATAAAAGAACAGCCAATTTAGTTGCACCAATACCTCCCGCCAATGATTCTTCAACATCAAATCCAATAGTAGCAAACTTTTTAATAGCATCAGCTATTTCAGCAGTACTTTTCCCTGTTTCAATAGATAATTTAGTTATTTCACTAGCAAGAGAACCTATATTTTTATTAATTTCGTCAGTAGTTCCAGACAAATTTCGCTTAATTTTTTGCAATGCTTCATCAAACTCCAAAATACTCTTCACACCATCACGAAAAGTAGATATAACTGCACTAACGCCCTGTCGCATAGCAAACCAAATAGGAATAGTTAATGCGGCTCGTTTTACTAATCTACCTATATTATCACCAAGAGAAACGGTGTTTTCTTGAAGAGGTTTAAGAACCTGATCTTGTTTATGATACGCTTCAGTTACATCTTTAACACTTCTACTAACCTTTTGAACACCATTAGGCATTTGCTTAATAGTTTCAGTAAATTGAAGAATTTTACCAGTAGATGTGGCTGTTAAATAACCGACTTGCTTTGTATTATCAGATAATTTTGTAAAATTTTTACTAATAAGAAATGATGCATTTCCTGTTTCTTTTAATTGTCCAGAAAATTTACGATTTATATCACTTAATCTGTCAAAATTTGTCGATAAATCACTGGATTTGCCCTGTAACTGTGATTGAATTTTATATTGCTCACTATATTTACTTGTTACATCAGATATAGTCGATGCCACTTTTTTATTTACTTTATCAAGACCAGTAACAGTTTCAGTAAGTTTCACAAACTTTCCAGATGTTGTTTCAACTACTGTTTCGACTTGCTCAAGTTTTGTTTTTATTTCACCAGTATCAATCATTTTCACGTCAGATACTTTAGTCATTTCTCTGGAAACAACTGTCGCCATTTTTCCAAAGTCCTGCCCCATTTGTTGAGCAAGTTGTTTATTCAACGACTCAATACGTTGAATCTTTTGTTCAACATCTGATATATCAGAGATAAAAGCTATAACCTTTTGACTTGTAGAATCAGTCATTTTTATTCCCTTTTTCTTCTATATAAAATTGTGTTTCAATTAATGACGTTTTTCCAGATTGATGCTTCGTAGGATGTTTATGCCTAATCTCATCCATCGTTTCTTCTTTGCGCCGTTCTTTCCAAAAATGATCGTGCTTCTTTTTTCTATGAATTAAATAAGCATCACATCTTACATCATCTTGAATAACCTTTTCAGTTAAATATTTATCTTCACACGTTGCTAATTCTTGATACAAAATAGAATAAGTAGCAACCCAATACATCAAAGACATTTGTAGTCCACTAAAATTAGAAACATTATCAACTAATTGTATATTAGAACATTCTTTACTAGCATTATACAAATTTTGATAACTCATTGATCTGGCTAATTTTCGAATCTCACTTTCCATTATATATTAAAATAAAGTTCAGTAAATTTACCAATTGCTATATTTGGTAATAAAGTATTATCATTTAAATATTCCGATAAATTATTCCAAACAGCAATAAAATTACCTACCTTATTTTCTCCCTCACCAGTTTCAATATATTGTTCTGTACATAATCTAGTTAATGTCTTATAAAAAGTATCTTCAACCTGTGGCTCAATTGCCAATCCTAAGTATCCTGATTTTTCTAAAATTAGAGCCGTTCTTTTATCTTTTATTTTGGCAATTTTTTCTTTATATTGTTGAATTGTTTTTTCTTCAGTATCAGTAACTTTAGACAATTCGATATGCGTTTGAAGTAATTCGTCTTTTAAATCTTCTAACTCTTTATCCATTTTATCTATATCAATATTTTGTGATTTTTTCAATTCCTCTTTTAAATTCTTTATCAATAAATAAACTGGCTTGCCCTTATCATCTTTTTCTTTCAATAATTCATAAAAACGGATATTACGTTGACCATTAGCTTCAGCTAATTCTTTTTGTGAAGGCATTCTTACACGATATAATTTTTCTTCAAAAGTAAAGTGATATTTATTATCTTTAATTAATTCGGGATGCAAAACATCTTTCTGCAATTCTTGTAAAATTAATTGTAAATTATCTGTGTTCATCTTTTATTCCTCACGTTGTTATTTCTATTTATATTAAACAATCCTCAAAAAAGAAAGACCCACAGAATTAGTCTTTTGTGGGCCTAATAAAATCAATACCTATAGAAACCCCTTGAGAAAAAGCATCAATCTGATGTTCAATTTCTCTCATGGCTTCATAAGTTATTTTTTGAATAATTGCCTTTTCTGCTTTATATTCTATTTCAGAAATATCATATTTTTTTACTAATCCTTCTAATTGTTCAAGATACACTGCAACAATAGCAGAAAATTTTCGTTGTAAAATGCCCTTAATCACACTTTTTTTAATAGTATACATCTCCTCACCTTTCCTTACCTTGATTAAGGGAACCGAGCCAACCCCGGTTCCCATCCATTTTATATTATGCTAAATCCCCTTCCGTTGTACTAATAATTAATTCATCTGAATTTAACGTATTAGGATTTGAACCAAAAGCATTCGCATTATAATTTGCAGGAGTACCATCTGCAAACGTTGCACTAGGAACCTTATAACCAATCAAAAATACCGATTTAGCACTTGTGGTATAAATTTTTACAACCACATCTACTTCATCAAATGCTGTATAGTCAATAATTCCCCAACTTTGCCCAGCTTGACCCATCAATGCTTCTTCAATTGGATAATTTTTAACTAGCTGGTCAATACTTATCGATACATCATAGGATTCAGTATCTTTCAATTTTGTAGTACTTCCAACAACAGCCTGATCAGTTCGATTAAAACTAGCCGTAAGTGAAAAACTGGTAATCTTAGTCAACTCAACCGCTGTATGTACTCCATCATCAATAGTAATTGTTACATTTTCAGATGGTAAATAATAACGATCACTATTATTCAATGCTTCTGGATCACCAGCAGAACCATAAGATGCGGCAGTATACCAAATACGATAATGGTCTGACGCTAAAGCCGACAAAATCGTAATTAATTTTGTAGAATTGCTATATGTATAATCGGTCGTTAAATCAAGTTCTGTTGCAACGCCACTTCTAATTCGATACAATTTTAAAATATATTCACCAGCATTATTTGGATCAACAACAGGAGCAGGATCGCTTACATCAATCGTATAACTTCCACTTGTTCCCGAAGGAGCATCATCAGTTGTAAAAATAACATATTTATTACCTTCTCTTGCAATCTTAGCATATTCGCCAGTAAATTCAAAACTTCTTTCAATCTGATCATCGGCATTAATCGTCAATCCAAATGAAGTTAATGCCATATCTTCTACCCAAAGAGTTTGTTCAACTGTGCCACCATATTGATCTTTTCCGGGAGAAATAAAATCTGTTCTTGGATCATCAAAATCACTTAATTCAAACCCACCACTAGGTAAAGCAGACAACCCAGATAATTGAAGAAATGAATCAATAGTTCCATACTCAAATTGAGTCATAGATAATGTGGTTTGAAAAGTGCCTTTGTCTGTTGCCATTTTTACTCGTCTACCTAATTCATATAATTTTTCTTCAGGTTGGGTAGTAGCCGCATTAAAAGTTTGTACACGATCCCAATTGTCTTTATCAATTGCATGTAATTCTGCAACTGAAATTGGTTTAAAGGCCGAAGCATGTCGTATATTAGTTTGAGCCATTCTTAAATCCTCCTATTATTGATCTTCTTTAACTTCTAAAATTGTTACTCGCTTATCAATTTGATTATAAGTTGCTTCAAGATTTTCAACTTTTCCTAAAATCTTATCGATCGATTCCTGAATTGTGTGCAAGTGATTAGTGGCTATCTTTTTTAATAATTGATAAATAAATCCTAATGCCACACATAATAAAATTAACAAAACTAATTCAACAATTGTTGCTCCATTTTCTTTACACAACCCCCAAAACATTCCAAACATATTCAACGTCTCCTATTCAGTAATCCATATATTAATGGATATTCGGTGTCTATGGGCATCTATTTCATCTACATTTTGACCTAATGCAACTCTCATATTAGAGAGAAAATTTAAACTAGCCCATCCACCAGTTGCTTTTGTTGGCGTATCAGGAGTTGCAACATTTGTAGAAAATGTATAATATTGAAAACCATCGTTAATTGTATTTGTAATCCATCTTGCAAGCATTGTTCTATCTATTTCAGTTTTTGCAAAAATATCAAGAATAACTAAAAATCTTTCATCTCTTTGATTTGACCCAACAAAAATTCTTTCGGCTGTTTCTGATTCAAAATAAATCGTCACTTCTGGTAATTGCCAATCATTATCAAATCTTCTGCCAATTCTAAAATTAATTGAGTTTCCTTCAGAATCAACTAAATTATCAGTAGTTGCCTCTGTTTCTAAAAAATATTTTAAACTAGCTTCAAGCGATGTATATAAATCCCAGCTCATATTATTTTTCCTTTAAAATACTTGGTATTTCCATTTCCATCTGGGCAATTGTTGAATCGATATAGTTTACAGCAGAAATTGGTGTTTTTGGCTTAACGCCAGAATACCCGTGCGGTGACTCAATCCATCGACCATTTTGCCAAAATCCTTTAGGTAATTCATGCTCCCAATTTGCACCAATAGCAATACTTCCTTTATCGATGTGATTCCAATGTGCTACCTCTTTATCTAATGTTGGTATATCTCCAACCCCCCATCCGCCGGGAATTGGTTCTGCTGTCCATCCATCGGAATTAGCTAATTTGCCTGTTCCGCCATCTGTTTTATTCTCGATCATGTATCGAATTACTGATTCGCATCTTTTGGCAATTCTTTCAACATCTGTTTCAGCAACTTTTTCAATTCGTTTTATTTCTTCTACTCGAAAATCTTTTCCAACTTTATCTCGAATAGTAACACGAATTTTCATATTAATTCCCTAATTTAAATAAAACAATCTTAGATTGGTTAAATGCTAAACTTGTAATTTGTATTTTATTTCCTAATCCTTTTTTAAAAGGGGAATATTCTTCTTCATTATATTTTACTTTAGTACATATTTTAAAAGCATTTACATCAGATGTATCAATAACAGCTTCAACTGCGCCAGTTTCCTTTAATCCTAATTCACGATAAATTAAACTATTTGCCTGAATCTGCTTTACATATAATGCTTTTATTGGAATAGGTGATTGATTTGTTACTGTCTGCCCTTCATTAAGATAAGTATTATAATTACTTCCTTTAGTATTTCCGCTTTTCAAATACACCCAAATAGTATCTCCATATTTAGAGCGAAGATATTTTTTAATTTTTTGTTGATGCATTAATATATTTTTATTCATCTACAGCATCCCAATCTATTTCTTCATTATTTAAAGAAAACTGCGCTTGATATGTTTTAACATCTCCTGTAGCAGTAGTTCTTTGAATTTCTAAAATAACATTGTCATCAAAATCGGTTGTTTCACCTGTCTCAAAAACTAAAGTAAATATACCATTCGATTCATCATCAATACTAATTTGATCATCTGAACCACCAGTCACATTGGCTGTAGCAATTCGTGAACTATTGCCTGATAAATCATAAAGTTCAGCTCTAATTTCCCAATTCTCAATTGATTGATTAACATTTACTTCAATACTTAAAGTATCGCCTTTAAAATATCTATTATCATCATTTAAATTAATATTAATGGAAAAATTTGCCATATTAATCCTCAATTATATTTATATACATTTTATCAGGAAATACTACATTAATCTTTATATTTTTAAATGGAATATTATAAGTAAATACTAATTCCTTATAGACCGTTTTTAAAAGAGCTTCAAGAATATTATAATTAAATTCTACTTCTTTACCAACTGTATTACGAATTCGATACTCAAATTCTAACTCCCGAAACACGGCATTGCGAATATTATAAACGTAAATACAATCTTTTCCTACTATTGTTCGAACATTGTAATTGAATTCTAACTCTTTAGCAACTGTACCTAAAATATTACTAATAAAACGAATCTGACGAGCTACTTTTGCCCGAATATTATATTGAAAATTTAATTCTTTACTCACAGCCGATACTAAATCGTAATTAAATTCTAATTCCTTTGAAACGAGTGATCCAATATTATAGGTAAAATTTAATGATTTTGATACAGGAGCAATTAAATCGTAATTAAATTCTAATTCCTTTGAAATACTTTCCCCTAAATTATATGAAAATACTAACTCTTTCCCAATTTCTTGATATACATTATAAGTAAAATTTAATGATTTTGAAACAAGCTCTCCAATCCGATAAATAAATTGACATTCTGTACCACATACATTTCGAATACTATACAACATTGGTAATTCTTTTGCAACTCTTGAATGAATATCATAAACAAAATTTAATTCTTTGGAAATATTTATACCAATATTATAAACGAATGATAATTCTTTAGAAATTGTTAATGTTGTATAAAACTCTGATACAGGCGGCGTAAAATTTGAAGTATACAATGCTTCATTTTTAAAAATACGAACCTCATCCATACTGCCCGGAAAATTTCTACTTAAAGCACCACCATCATGCCCAATATATAATAATCCAGTTGATGCTCCTATAGTTGCAGGTATAGTTAAAGTTGCTCCTAATTGTATACCATCTATAAAAAATCGTAAATTAGTACCTTCTCTACAAACAGCAATATGATAAAATTGACCCAATACAGGCGTAAAAGGTACAGTAGCCACAACGGTTCCCCAACCATGAATATAAAAACGCATTGCTGTGTAACTCAACAACCACTGAAATCCGCCACCCCCAATACTCGACATAAACATTGTGGTTGCACCCGGACTTTGACTAAATCGCCCCTGAAATTCTAATGAAAAACTTTCAGTTGTAAATCGAAACATCACATGGTTAGGAACAGTTAAATAATCACCAGATGAAGGTCCTCCTAATAACAACGACGCTGTTCCAAACTTTTTTTGATCAGTATCTATTTGTGCATTACCAAAGAACGAAATACTATGACTATATATTGAACTATCCGAAGTAAATTTTTCACCATCATTACCATTACAATGCAATAATAAAGATGTATTATTTAAATAATCAGGCATTAGTACACAGTATCTCCTTCACATTTAATTGTTCCACTTAATCCAGTTCGTGCAGGTGCGCCAGCAGTAATAACTCGTTTAATCCAAATAAACATAATCTCGGTTGTATCTAAATCATCATCATGCGCTCCTTGCTGTGGAGAAAGACCCGATGCTTTTTCGGATGCCGTTGACCAATTAGATATACCACTACCTGCACCATTATGATTAGTTGTATTTACAGATGGAGATGTACTTTCATCAACAATTGTTTGTGCTGATCCATCTGTTAAATCTGCTGTAGCAGGAACCTCTATTGCAAATGAAAACTGCTGAATATTATCTGGATCATTCTCACCACTTAACCACGCAACCACATTATACCATGTTTCTAAAGATGTATTTTTAACACAAATACATCTATATTCCGTATCTCCTGCACTTGCCTCAACTGATGCAATATCATCCCATAATGCATTTAAAGATGCCGTTGCAATTTCAGTAGAACTCCGAAATCCACCTAAAGAAGCATCTGGATCAGCTTGTGTGCCACCATCAGAAACAGCCCCCGTTAAATAATATTTAATATCCGTATCTTGAACCGACATAAAAATCCTCCATTAAGAATCAATTTCTTCTTGTAAAAACTTTACAACCCCATAACACTTTGTAAATTTACTAAACATATCATCAATTTGATCTTTTCTCGATAAGTTTTCAGGAGCATCTAATGAATAATCTGGTGTTCTAATTTTTTGATTTTGTGGATCAATTAAAACAGCAGTAATTGAAGCGATTAAATTTCCTTCTGCATCAGTTGGGTTGGTTCCATTTGATGTAACAATATTATTACTTGAGTTCATATATAACAATTTACTATAGCGTCTTTTAGATAGTTCTAATAAACTTGCTTTAATAAAATTCTGAATTTCTGTATCAGAATAGGTATTATAATAACTATATGTGATAATTATATCATCGCCTTTTGTCAAACTCGCTATAATGGTAATTTTATTAGTAGTAGAATTATATGTATAATCAGTGGTTAGAGTAAGTAATGTTCCATTTTTATATACTTTAATTGTTGATGAACTAACTAATGAATGAGCTAATTGAAAAGAAGTATCAGAATCATATTCGTGATAAGTCTTTCCATCAGTTTGTAAATTATCATCAATTAAAATTCTAACTAAAGTAATTAAAGATGAAGTAGTAAATTGAGCCATTAAAAAATCCTCAAGTATTTATATAAATTTTGGGGTGGGAGGAATCCTCCCACCATAAGATTACACGTTAGTATAAGATGATGCTTTCTGGTAAGCGGCAAAACAGTAAGGATTAACCACAACACCAGCAATTTCTTCCATTGTATCAACCGTGAAGCCCCATTTTTTAGCTGTTCCAACCTGTGCTGTTGGGCCATCTGCATTCGTAAGTCTTTCTTTCTGATCAGTACCAGTAACAATTTCAGAAAGTTTTCTACGAGCAAAAATAGCTGGTCTATTATCTTCAGCATCAGAAGTAGCTACAACTAACAAACGATCTGACGGCATAACCGTAATTGTACCACTATGAGTATAAGTAAAATTCTCAACAACAATTACTTCACTAATTCCTGCATCAATCGCTGTATATTTAGCATATTTGTTTTCAGTATAAGGCATTAAAACTAAATCAGTTGCAACATCAGTACCAGAAATAGCAACATATTTACCTTTACCATATTTAGCCAAACTACGAACCATATTGACCAATACTTCAAAATCGATCACTGAATCACCAGAAGAATTAGCATACACATTACTTAACCCTTCGGCCGCATCAAAGAAAATATCAATCATATCCCTATTTTCTTTACGATTCAATGCTTCTTGCTGTTCTTTAGCAACTTTAGCCAACGAGTCATATTTCTGAGAAGCCATATCAGCAAGATACAAATAAGATTCACCAGATTCATATTCATAAAAAGTTAAATTGCTAGGAGAACCGGGAGTAATATTAGTTTGGGTAATACCACCATTAGAAATCGTGTAAACGGTCTTAGTTGCGGGAGATTGAGCATAATACTGTGCTGTCATTCCACAAGATACTCTAACAACTTTACAAGTTTTTTCAATCACATCAGCACAAGGAACTTCTGCATCAATCGGAAGATTCAATAAATCCGTTACAAATACGGCACTTAATTGAAATTTACGATCAGCAAGCTCCATTACTCTCGCATCTAATTTTTCTTTAGCGGCAGTCATCTTAACAATGTCTTTAGATTCCATTTCTTGTACAGCAGTCATCAATTCATTCTTATCCATCTTGTTTTTCTCCTTTGTTTCTGAACTTATTTAATTTGTCCAGTAGCTTTTTTTGCATAAATTTTCATACTTGTTTCATTAACAACTGAATTATCTTCTGAATGACCCGTTTCTAATTTCTTAGCTTTAATCATTGCAGGAGTAACTTCAGTAGTTCCATTAGCTGTTTTTAATTCCTCTATTTGTTTCTGTAACCGAGCAATAGTAATTTTATTTTCATCAATTAACTGCTCATCCGTTAAATCCTTAACAAAATCACCAAGTTCAACACGAATTTCAGCAACTTTTTTAGCATTATCTTTATAAAAAGCTACTTGGTTTGTTAAAGAAGTGATCTCTTTGTCTTTTTCAGCAATCACCAATTCTTTTTCGGCAATAATTACTTCTTTAGCAGACACTTGATTTTTTAATTCTTCATCATTTTTAGAAGCAAGAAGAGTATCTTTTTCTTTAATCTGTGCTTCATATTCTGCCTTAATTGCTTCTTTAGCTTCAGTGATTTTTGCATCTAAAGTGGCTTGAGTATAAACTGTATTACGAACTGTTTTTGTTTCTTCTACTGGTTTACCTTCAACTTCACGAACAAAAGTAGATGTTTCAACAATTTCCATTATCCCTTTTTCTGTATCTTCAACAACATCATAAACTCTTGTTTCAGTAGATTTACTTTTTTGAATAGTTGCTTTTTCAAGTTCTTCTTTAGCTTTTAAATCAGCCGCTTCTTTTTCTGCCTTTAATTTTTCTTCTGCTTCTGCTCTCTTAATTAACTCAGTTTCAAATTGCTCATCCGTCCAATCTTTTACTTCTTCTCCTTTTTCAGTAATTAAAGAGGCTTTAAACGTATCAAGCAAAGCCTTTTTTGCTTTCTCATCCATTTGATTATTTCCTCCATCTTGGTTATCTTCTAATTTCAATGATTTAAGAGATTTATCTATCAATTCGCCAAGATATAACCATTTCTTTGAAATGTCCTCGACGTTTGCATATAATAGTTGTTTGTCTTCTTGATTAAGAGCATCTTCAATGATTTTCATTGCCTTCTGGATCACATGCCCGTCTTTATAAGCTGGTGCTAAATCGAAAAGAAGTCCAACCCCACAAAAATTTACTTTATTAACTCGGGTAACTTTTCCATCTTTTTTAATCGCCGATTTTTCAGCCATTAATTCAAAACTTACATGAAGTTTTCCTTCATCCATTAATTTAACAGCTTCTTTATATTCATTTTCATTATAAATACTGTCGAAACAAATAACTATTTGAATTTCATCCCCAACCATAAAAGCATCCAAAATATATCCAAGCCTTTGATCACCTTCATGATTTCTATTCACTTGAGTACCAACCAGATAAGGAACATCCTTTTGAACACTTTTTTCTAAAATTATACCGTTCCCATTTGGGGTTTTTCCGTCCACTAAAGCATATTTGGCGAGAAAAAACCTCAATGTCGGATGAGGATATTGAATATTCGCTTTTTTAATTGCATCTTCAATATTCTTGTCTATTTTTTGAACTTTAGCTTGTATATAAATTTTTTCCATATTAATCCTTCTTATTTAAAATCCATTTTCCAGATTTATTCTGATGAGCAATTTTTGAAATAGTAGACCACGCTTTTTTAAAAGCTATCTCTTCACTATCACCATTTTTTAAAGCATTATTTACTACTTGCATAAAAATTCTTTGAAGCCTAACTCCCATATTATTTTTAACTAAATCAGGAAGTTCAGATAACTTAGAATAAGGTGCTTCTAAATATTCTCCTAATTCTTCTTCAATTACTTTACCTAATGCTTCAATTAACTCATTATCTAATTCATCCATTGCTTCATTTGCTTTATCAACATCTTCCTGAATTTGTTTAGCATTTTTATAATTAACTACTTCAGGAGTATTTTTCTTTTTATCATCTGGAACATTTTCGTTTGACAAATCATTTATATCATTTTCTAAATTCTGCACAATTCGTGGGTACATTCTTACATCTAATTTTTCTTTGCGTTCCCTATCTCGTTCTTTAACTTGTCTTTCAAATAATAATCCAGTAGTATTTTCCAAAGAACTTTTGTCTCCAACTAATCCTCTATCATACCATGAACGAATCATTTGCTTGTCATCATTTGTCAAAAATGCTTTAATAACATCAGGCTGAACAACAATTTTATCACTAATACTATATTTATTACTATTTTTTTCTTTAATCAATTCAACAATTTCATCCCATAATTCAGTATAATCCTGTACTGCATCAACTGTTTCTTCTACTAAAACTTTAGGATTCAAAATAGCTTCTTCTCTTGTAGAAGAAAATCCTTTTAATTCAATCATCCCCATTGCTGAAAGTATTTGCCGGTTAATTGGTTTAGTAATTGATTCATCCATAATCTTTTGAAAATCAGGAATAAATTCTTCTACTTTTACATCATGAGGAAATGCGCCAGCCAACCCTCTTGAATAAGGATGTTGATCAATTTTTGATTTTAAATCCTGAAACTGTGCCATTAAATTTGTCAAATCTGTTTCTGTTGGGTTCTGCCCTCTGGCTTGTGCGGCATCTGACCCCATTTTTAGCATCAATTCATATGGAAATGCCGTAGTAATCATTTCATTCTGATGATTTATAATGGCTTCTAATCTTAATTTATGCTTTAAAGCACCATTCATTGCCAAGTACGGAGTCGGATATAAAGAATACGCTTGATTAAATGGCTTACGAACTAAAACTGTTTCGGTTTTGGTATTTTTTAAAACAACGCCTTTATTTTTTTCACCTAAATAATAAGTATTTCCATCTAATGATAAATCATCGTTATCGACATAAATTGAACTACCATCCATAACCCATATCTTCATAGGCATTAAATAACCATGAAAGTTTTCCCATATCATTCTTAAAACAATTAAGGAACTCTTCCATCGCTCTCTATAATAATTTTCATTTATATTTCTTAATCCTCTAGGAATGTCTATATTTAAATTTTTATTAACTTCTTTTTTCCAATCATCAAAAAGAGATACAATTCCTGTTTTATTAGCATCAAAATTCATTTCAACATTGGCCGCACGAATTTGAAAATTTAAAATAGGCATGATTAAACCAGTATCATCCTGTTTAAATAATCTATTAACTTCAGTCATTTGCCCATGAAAATCATTAGACACTCTCAATGTTCTATTAAATGAATGAGCTAAATTAAAAAGCTGTTGAACCATCCTATTTTCCCAAGAAGCCATTAATCTCTCCTTATATTAACCACACCAAAACATCTTTTTTGTTTACGTTGATCCTTCATTTGCTTGAACTCATTAAAAAATCTGCATATAGCCCAAACTTGCCAACTTTGAACAAGGTGATTTTCACCTTTCGACCCATATTGAATTTTTCCTTTATTACTTGATGCCAAAACATTAGTAAATTGATTTTCAAATTTTGGATCATTCGGAATTTCAACATCGCCACTATATAACATTCTTTCTAATTCTTTAAAAGACCAATCTTCACAATTGTGTATTTTAAAAATCGGATTACCATTATTATCCATTTTTACAATGTCATTGCCATAACCGTCTTTTTCTATCTCAAATCCAATTTCAATATTCTCATTAAATCGAACCTTTAATAAATGATCTTCTGGAACACCCATTTTAAATAAACGATCTATCATGGCACCAGAATCAGATGTTGAATCTAATGCTATAAATGCTCCACCCAAATAATCATATAAATATTTAATTATTTCAGGCTGTTCTTCAGGCGTAAGACGAAGCAACGAAACATTATAAACATATTTATATTTTTTTCCATCATAAAAAACTATAATTAATTCTGTTGGTGCCGCACCAAAGCCCAAATCACCACATATAAAACATTGTTCTGTGCCACTCATTCTTTCAACAATTAAAATATTTTCATAATTTGTAAAATTATCCTTTGACACTTCTAAAAATTTAACTCTTGAATGATTTTTAAAACTAGATTCCTTTAACCGCTTCATATCAAAAAAACCAAATGCACCTTCAATAGTTTTAGCCTCAACATTTAATAAATATTGTGGTGTAGTTTTACCACCATATTCTTCCGCTTTTTCTTCTTCAGTTTTTGCAGACCAATCATTCCGGCAATATTGAGGCAATTGCCATATCCAATTTTTTAATTTTTTATTTTGTAAAATCTTTCCCAACGGTGAACCAACACATAAATCAGGTATTCCAGATGGGCGTTCTATATGTCCATAAGACATTCCAGAATCGACACTTTTTAATTGGCCCTCAATTGTAGCATAACTAAATTCTTCATAATACCTTACTTCATAATGCTTTGAGTGAAATTGTACCCCAGGATTATCTCCATCAACTTGCTCATTTACAGCATATCCTTTACAACCATGCTCAGTTGTAATTGTTAATGGATCACGCTTCGCACAATTTGTTCTACCGTCCCTAGGATGAAAAATTTGTAAAAATTTATGACTTTCCACATATGAGGCAATAGGATCGCAAACCTTTTTTAATTTTTCTGCCGAACAAGAAGCAACACATATTTCCTTAAATCCAAAAATAATTGCTAATAAAGAATCAATAATAAGCCACATCGACTTTCCTGTATTACGACTACCAATCATATAACAATCGCCAGCACCTTTTTGAATTCTAAAATTATCTTCTTTCTCAAGATTAGGATCATCAGCATACATATATGAATAATTCTGCATCGCAAACTGATAATCTCTAATAGTAATTGTCGGAGAATTTTCATTCCATGTTTGAGGAGCATTTAAATTTACTGGAATCAAGCATTCTGTCATGGCTGTAGGATCATGATAAAATTCTAAAAATTCTATTTCCTCCTCTGTTAAAGGATTTCTATCAACCATACATTTACCTTTATGCTTTTATGCCATAGCCATAAGTTTGGGTTGTTTTATTTGTCCAAGCAGTTGTATATCCTGTTCCACCCATAGCAAATCTTAATTCTGTTTCGTCTGTTTTTAAACGCATAATAACCCACTCACCATTATGCCTAACAAATCCATAATAATTATATCCACCAACAGAATCTTCTCTATCTACAAAATTCATTCCATCTAAAATGCTATCAAATTTATTCATCTTATCTCCTTAAAAAATAATAATTGCTTGAGATTTAGGTATTAATAAACTTCCATTTAATCGAAATGTCATATCATAATCGCCCGGTGAACTCCATGAACTCCCACCATCTGTCGAACGATATACTTGTCCACCAGAATAAACTCCTGAATTACTTGTATTAATTCTCCAAGCATTATCTGCCGATTGATTATCACATCTTAATGCAATCCAATATAATGTACTTTTATCAATCATAAAAGATGTATCGAATGTAATTGTATTATACGCACTCTCTGTAGGAGTAAATGTTTTCGTTGCATTAGCATCAACAAGCGTATTTGATGGGCCTGTAGAATCAGTTTCAATTCTTAAAGTTATTTGCCCAGAAGGACTATTATAATTAGAAATAAAAGAAACTTCTACACTCGTTATTATAGCATTGTTTGATAATAAAAATGATTGTGCTTGCCTATATTCAGTTCCACTTATATCCCCAATACCTGCCGTATTACCTGTAACATCTTGTGTAATTAATCTAGCCATAGTCTATCTCTTTTGTACTGTTAAAGATACTAAACATTTTTGAATAGTGGTGCATGAATCAACATTAAAATAAAGTACATCACCTTTTGATAATGAAGTTGTCCAGCTTGTTAATGTTGTATCCTCATCTTTTACACCACTTGCAGAAATTTCTGGTTCATTTGCACCAGTAATAGTATTATCATTATTTGGAGGATAATTTGCGTAAGTATCTTTCCAAATATCGAGCTTAATTGCACCTGCTTGATCCGCAAACAATCTACATGCTTTAATAGTACAATCAAATGGTACTTCTAACCATCCAGCAATTCCATCGGCTATTTCAGCTCCGCCGCCATCAATCATATATTCCAATCCACTTGTTAAAATGGTAATTGGATCAGCTTTATTTGTACCATCCCCTATTTCACCACTTGCAACTAAATCTTTTCCTTTAACATCGGCATCAGCATTGTCCGCCGCATTTCTATGTTCAACAACACCAGAATTATTTTTTATTTTAGGGCCAGTATTTCCAGAATCAATCTGAAAAGTTGATTGTGTTGTGCCTGTGTCCGTATTTTGCGTGTGCTTTAAAGAAATTGCAGACGACACATCGCTATCGGCTTTAACATCAGTAATGATCGTAGCTTCAGATTTGTTATCAACATTGCTAAGTCCCACATCAGACTTTGTAACACTATGGGGATTACCTGTCACCACACCACTATGAGTATATCCTGCCTTTGCTTGTGCGGCAGACACCTCATTCACACCGCCTGTATCTAAACCTTGGTCTGTGCCTTGTGTGTGCTTTAAAGAAATTGCAGACGACACATTGACATGTGACAAACTTCCATCTTTAATAATTTTTCCACTTGTACTATCAAACTCTGCTATATTAGAATCTACAGATGAAGCCGGGCCTGTAACAGCTCCATCAATATTTGATTGAACAATATTCCAATTTATACCAACTGTTGCTTGATCTCCTGCAACAGAAGTAGTATTACAAATTAAAGCATCGTTTATCTCTACATTTACTCCACTAGCCCCTCCAATTTTACCAGCTACACTAACTCGATACACATGACCAGTTGAAGCGGCTGGATAATTAGGACTTCCACTACAATCTATAACACCCTTATAAACTAATGGATCAACGATTGCATCTAGTTTATTTTTCAAAGCAGTAGTAAATGATTCTTCTGTACTAGCAACCCACGTAGGCTTTCCAGTTATATCAGCCCAAGCAACTGTTACAGAATCAGTTACCCACTGAAACCATTTTCCAAACGGATTTAATTTTACAGAATAAGACATATTATCCTCTTATATTTCATCAATAATTAAATTTAATTTATTTAAATCTTCATCAAATAATTCTGTTGCCCAAATTGTTTGTAACTCATTTATTTGACCATTCCATTCACAAAATAAAATATCCTTATTTATCATTTCCGATTGAGAAATTAATAAATGCAATTTATCTAAGTCAGGCGAATTTAATTTTGTGTAATTATAAATCATTAATTTATTCTTGTAAGTTTAAATCGAGCATTTTTTATATATGCTGTTCCACTACTTCTACAATAATCTATTGAAAAATTTTCAGAGCTTGATAATAATCCAATTTTTTTAAATCCAGAAATAGGAAACCAACCGCCATTTCCATAACTTACACCAGTATTAATTCTACTAGATGTCAAAATTGTACTATTATACACAACTCTATATAAATAATTACCTGATGCTAAAGAATCAGCCATTTCAAATGACCAATTAAAAATATATTCACCAAAAATAATTGGTGTAAATTCCCAAGATAATTTATTAATAAATGTTGTTGATGTCGTCGAAGATTCTGAATCATCTGAAAAATAATAAATATTTGACTCTATTGCCTCTAATTGATTTCTGTTATAAGATGCACCAACAAAAATCATTCGAGTATCTAATTCATTAATTTCACTAACAGATGATAATCTAATAAACCAATAACCAATTTCATCAGGAATAAATGTTGCCTCATACAAACCTAATTCAATTTCGGTCATGTATACTGGTATTGATTCTATACCAGACGGCGAAGTAACAATAAATTTTAAATCAGTTATTCCTGATATATTTTTATTTGATTTATAACGAACTCGAACAAGATTATTAATTTTATAAATCGTTATTTCATTATAAATCATATATTAGCTTTCGTTAAACAATAAAATATCCACCCTTCACAACCTGCATATCTAAATCATCAATCTTGCCTTCAATAGTCGTTAATTTAGAGGATTGAGTATCAATCTTTCCATCAACAGATTCAATAGTTAATTTGGCAGATGCAACATTTGTATTAATTGTATCGACTTTACCATCAGTAGCTTCCACAGTTGATTTAACAGAAGAAACATTGGTAGCAACCGCATCAACTTTACCATCAGTAGCTTCAACAGTAGTTTTAACTGATCCGACATCTAACGCAACAGCATCTACTTTTCCGTCCATTGTATTTACAGAAGATTGAACAGCATCAACCTTTGTATCAATACCATCTACAGCACTTTTTACATCAGACAAATCATAAAGAACCGCTTTTAATCCTCGAACAACATAATCTTTATTAATAACTGAACTACATTTTTCTTGATAAATTCCTGCTGTTAAAGGTGTATAGTCAATATAATAGGTTCCACCGCCTTGCTCAACAACAGTTGGAGAAGGATCAAGTAAATCACCACTTGGTAAACGCACATCAATAACCAAATCCGTTAATCCTTCAGCAAAATTATTTGCCACATAAAATGATCTTCGTACCTGACCAACTTTGATTTCTTGAATTGCCATTTTTTCTCCTTAATTAATAAAATATCCACCCTTTAAATTTATTTGGTTTGTTTCAATTAAATGATTAATAAGATTATTTAGGGCATTTATTTCTAAATGTTCGTGGTCTTTTTCAGCCAAATCATTTATATCGACCATTTTTTGAAATGATTTACTTAATGGATTAAATATTTGAATCGTTTTTATCATTTTGGTTGATTGTAATAAGTTGAATGTCTTAAATTTGGATTTGAGTTTATATATTCAATAATTCTTTGTTCTTCTACTCCATCAATTTCAATAATTTTATTTTCATTCTCAATTACCCACTCAATGTATCTTTCAGATGTTCGAAGTATATCTGCCGCTAATTTTTTTGTAATAGTACCATTCTTAACTGCATCAATTACAATATAGTTGTAGAGAAATCGTCCGCTGAAACTGGGATGTACTAAACAATCAAAATCTTTTACTCTTCGACGAAATAATCTTGGCTGAACATCAAAATGCCCACAATTATTACAAAGCAATGGTACATAAGCAGTAAACTCATTTCTATTAAATGGAATATAAACGGCAAATTTCTTTTTTAGTGTCTCTAAAACTGATAAATCATCTTTCTTTTCTGCTTTAGTAATTCCTAATTTTTCTTGAAGATAAGAAATTTGTGCTTGCGTATCATGTAATGCTTTTACTTCTTTTTCTGGAATGAAATTATTATTTTCATTATTTGCTATTTCATCTAAAGCATCTTTTAAATGAATTAACAAAATTTCTTCATAAACCAAATCTCCAACAATTTTATATTCAACCAAAGTTTCAAAAGGATAATTATTTATATAATGATCAAAAATTTTATCTGCTTCTTTTTGATCTGATGCTTTTTTAAATCTGGATTTTATATCAACATGTTTTTTAAAAACAATTTTTTTTGCTTCTCGTTCCAATTCAATTAAAGAACGATTTTTATTTTGCACCATATTTTTTAAAATTTTTACTTGTTTTTCTATATCAGTCATAATACCTTACCAAAAATAAAAAATCCATAGTATAATTAAATACTATGGACACACTTTTAGCCTTGTTTATAGCTTAAATAATTAAAACAATTAATTTTATTTGTATTCATTTGGGGTTAGGCGACAAGCACCTAACCATTTATCGCTAAACGCCCTACAGAAGAGGACGAGCGTGATTTGGGAATCGCACCCTAATTTCAGACCGAAAACTGAATTGACGGTTTTATTATTGGTGGATCGTTGCCACTTCGGTTTTTAATTGGTCAATCGCTTATATCAGCTATTTGCCAAAAATATATTTAACTTCTTTATTTTCAAATACTTAACAATTTTTAAGACAAAGTATCAATTTTCAAGTCTATACTATAATTATAACATATAGGATGCTCGTTTGTCAAGGGGCAAAACAATATTTCTATAACTTATTTATTTACAACTATTTAAAATAAATATTTTTTATAATTTTCTTAAAATAATCTATTTTTTATATCTATTACACAGAAAAATTGTTGCAGAATTAAATTTTTATTTTCAAAAATTATTTATTTGAGTAATTACAGATGATAATTCATTAGTAAAATTACGCAATTCTGTGTGATTTAAAACAAATAACATATCTTTTTCACAAATATATCCTTCATATGCCTTCTTAAATTGTAATGCTAATGTACATAAAATAATTTCACATACTTCATGATAAAGAATAGATAATTTTTTATTTAAATTTAATAATTTATTTATATGTATTGTGGCTGTATCAAAATAAAAACACCCAAAAGCATTGTGATTATCATACACAATCTTCCATTCAACTCCTATAATAATCAGTTTGTCTGGAAGTTTTTTCTTTTTGAATACTAAATTCTCCATTATCAAACTCCACTTTTTATTTTTTATAACTAAAATATTATAAAAATATCAACTTATACTAAATTTAGCTATAACCCCATATAACTTTATATAACTAAATTTTTTCCAATTCATTACAAGTCCGTATATCTCTAATTCCTCCCGGCAAACGAATTGTATAAGACTCATCATGAAAAAATTTAAATTCTGATTTTATTCCAATCCCATTAACATATACTACACCAATAATTTCTGCCTCTTGTTTTGTTATCAAATCCAAAACTCGTTCACCTATATCAAAAGAAAAATTAAAAGTATATTTAGACATTTTTTATTTTTCCTAAATTATCTGCTTCCCGCAATGGTGAATCATTATTTAAATGATTAGCCACCAAATTCGAAACTGTTTCAGTTCTATCATTTGACCATTTAAGATATTTAGCAATTTTTATAACAATTTCTTTGCCCAACAAATCATGCTTTATATAATTAGATTTTATTAATTTATCATCTACAATTTTATCTGTTCTTACAAAAGGTTTAGCAACATCATGTAAAAAAGCAGACCACCGTAAATTTATATCTAACGGAACATTATCAACAACTGATAAGGTATGTTCCCATAATGTTAAATTATGATACTGACTATTTTGATCATAATTTTTTTGTAATGAAATTTCTGGTAAAATAAAATTCAT
>Ga0265297_10000773_pt1 | contig 88333 bp, 83 predicted proteins | sample Munlanlwell13791_FD_192502 | JGI IMG/M metagenome (GOLD analysis project Ga0265297, IMG submission 192502) | Leachate microbial communities from a municipal landfill in Southern Ontario, Canada - Leachate well 137-91 | ecosystem: Engineered > Solid waste > Landfill > Unclassified | place... | reverse complement strand
TGCGGGTGACTGCGGAGCCGAAGCCCTTGCCCGCGCGCAGCCATTGCGAGCACGGGCGAGGTGGCGCAGCAGGCAGGACCCGCAAAAAAGCACAGCCAAGACACAATCATAAATTCATTATAGGCAAAACAAGCGTTCCCGCAAAAATACAGACAAGGAGCCCGCAAAACCCTCACGATTTCCTTTTTACAATGAACGCCGGCACGAGTTTTACGGGATGATAAGAAAGTTTTACTTTTTTTAAATTTTCCAATCCTGAATCATCCATGATATTGATATATTTATAATCACTCATTTGGCGGGAAAATTCGCGGAAGATGAATTGCGCCAGGCCTTTGATGCTCAAGTCAGTGATTTCATAGAGAATGCAGAAGGTTTCTGAATTTAATTTAAACCCGAAGGTAAAACCTCTAAGCTCGCCATCTACTCTTACTAATCTGCCAGTGCAATTTAAATCCTGGTAATTCGTCAGCAGTACTTTTAAAGATTTTAGGCTATCTTCGAGCAGGAATCGATACAAATCATCTTTACTATTTTCGCTGCGCTGTGCTGCCCATAATTTATATAATTTCAGACAATCTTTTGCGTCTTTAGCGCTATAAGGCGAACACTCTGATTTGTAATGCTTACTGAAATAATTGAAGTTCGCCCGCTTAGATTTAAACTTATCACCGCGCAATTGCGCTAAATCAAACCTCGAACAAATGTAATCCACTGATTTCTCTTGGCAGACAAACCCGAGCTTACGATAATAATCTAAATCTTTTACTTCCACATTCTCAATACGGGAAATTTCTTTGTTGGCATTCAACTTATCCATAATTCTGAATGCTTCTGTTACCACAAGAGAGTCTGGCTTCTTAGAAAGCGGCGAAAGATAGAGGAATGACCCGATTTTGTCCTGAAAAAATACGCAGAGGCTCTGATTAATTTCCGTCCAACTGATATCAAAAAAGCCTTTCCAAATATAAATATTCGCAAAGGCATAGACTGATAATTCATGTACGGATAAATTCAGGTATTTCTCGAATAGGCCCTGGTCTCTGAGGGATAATTTATGAATGCGGACGGCGCTCATCAGGTAATTTTATCTCGATAATCTCGGCAACTTCTTCGTAGGCCTGCAAAACCTGCGGGTTGTCCTTCAATATTTTTATCTGGGCTGGGGCATTAAGAAATTCATTCAAATATTGCACGTATGATTTAAATTCCGGGCTATTTATTTTTTCGCTGATATACGGACAATTCAAATCAACCGTGAGAATAATTTTTTTATCCCTTAAATTGATCAAGAATGGATAAAGCTGACATTCAAAAGGCCTTAAGTTATAGATCCTGCATTTATTATCTTCTGTTCCGAGAAAAGGGCAGAAAAACCCCTCTTTCCCTTCCCGCACAATAGGTACGATTTTCTTCTCTAATGAAATAGTGGCTGCGGGGATGCCTTTTCTATCGACGAGTCCTTGGATTTCTTCCTCTAATAAACAAGGCAGCCACGCTGAATTTAATTCACTAAAACGGCAGCAGCCAAGGCACTTTAAACAAACCTCTTGCGGAACAAATTGTTTGAGCTGGCTCACTTCACAATGCTCCCGAGTTTCAATTTTTTCTCCGGGCTAATCACCACAATTCCGTTTTCATCCGAAGCAGCTAAAAGCATTCCCTGGCTCTCTACCCCGCGTAAAACTGCCGGGTCTAAATTATCCACTACCACCACTTGCTTGCCGATTAAATCTTCTTTCTGGTAATATGGCCTGATCCCTGCCACTAATTGCTTGGTTTTGTCTCCCAAATCAACCGTGACAATATATAATTTATCTGCATTAGGATGTTCTGTAACTTCTTTTATTTCAGCGACTTTTAATTCTAATTTCCTGAATTCTTCGATGCTTGCCATGAATAATCTCCTTGTTTTAGATTTTAATTATCATAACACGGGTGCAGCTAAAAAACAATAACCTTACCTCTTTGCGTAACAAAACAAGCGGCACCATTTACTTCTATTTTCCAATACGGGCTATAGACAGAGCTAGAATATTTATTCGGCTCCCAAACTAATTCTACTTTTGCATAGCGTAAGTCCTGTAATAGCCTAAAGTACTTCGATTTTGTTCCGTGGTTATAACGTAGAATATTTAATAACTGCCGCCTTAGTAACAATAAGGCCTCTGCCTTGCTTATGGGAAGAAATTGCTGCGGCTTGTCTGTCCAGCTGGCTTCTTTAAAATAACCTTTTTCTGCATCGAGCACCAACACGGCAGATGTAAGATAACTCCTGCCCCTGACTTTTTTCTCAAAAGGAACCAGGCAATAGTCTGCGCCACTATTATCCAGCCTATGCACCAAAATTGATTTGCCCATTTGCGCGCCTTCAAAAGCAGCAACTGCTTTTTTATCAGTTAATAAATGCGGTTCGACCATCTCCCGCCAAGTACGTTTTTTATTTTTCGTTTGGAGTTTTTTAACGCCTACGGATAAGGCTGCAACTTCTGATTCCCGTATCGTCAATCCGCTTGCTTCGGGTGAAGGAATTTCAATTTTTGCCTCGCTTAATTTTAACGGCGGTTCAGCCACCTGCACATATTTGCCATTATATGCATCAGATGTGCTTAAAGGCAGAAAATATGTGCTGGCGCACTCTGCAGCAGTTTTATAAGTTTCCTCTCCGATTCCAGAAACTAAAGGATCTTTTAACCAAAAACCAAAAACAATAAAATTCGGCGCTTCCCAGGGATTTTCATGCGGCCGCGGTGAAGGATTCAAACTAGCAGCATAGCCTTTGGCCACTACCCAATGATCATATGTGCCATATATAGGTAAGGCTGCCGGAGTATTCGGCCGTGCCACTAGCTCTCCATCCTGCCACCAATCTTCTTTGGTTACAGGATACGCCATCCAGTGGCAGATATCGCGCATATATTTATTCTGCGCCTCTGGATCAGCATTCGGATCATAACTATCCACAGTATAATTATATCCTTGATAAGGATTACCGCCTGGCAACGTATCATACCTGTCTGCCCAATTAGAAACTAAGCTATCATAAGGATCAAAGTGGCCCAAGGCTTTGTCTATTTGATCAGGATTAAGCTCTCCAGTGTATGGCCCGGGATTTTTTGCATAGGCATAAATTTCATTTTGGGTCAATGTGGTTGCGCCAGCGCCAAGACGAATATAATTTAAAATCATTTGCGCAGTAGCTGCTCCTGTAGAATTATAAGGCGCGGCATTTGCATACCAAGGTAAATCCAGATTTAATTTCCAGTAAGAATTAAAATCATATCCTCCGCTAAGCGTAGCAATATAATAAAAACTAGTGTCAATAAATCTAAACCACCAATCTTCTATTCTTCCTGGCGTTGGTGAAACCTCAATCCAGTCAATCCAGCCGCCAGTCAGGCCATTGCCATCAGGGGTAACCTGCCAGAGCGGGCTATTTTCCGCCCAGCTTAAAGTATTTTGCGCATAAATAGCATGCCCTGTGTCATACCAACATAATGCTGCTTCAAAAGAAAGCCCGGGATATTTTTCAATGCGCAGATATCCTTCATTTACACCCCAATAGCCGATGCATGAGCCGTCACTCTGGCGAAAGGTATTTGCGATCCACTGCCCAACACTGGAGGAATTTAACCCTGTAACCGGTAAGTCCAGCATTTGCGGGGCATACTTTGCCCAATGCGGATAAGTTGCATAGGCTGGCGGAACATCAGGATTAGCTTGCGGAGTGCCCCATTGATCAATATTTAAGAACCAGACATTACCGTCGCGCAAATAAATATTTATTCCGTTAATGATATTCGCTGCTGCTTGTGCACAATCATTGGCAAAACTAGTTTCTCCATAAGCAATCGCCCAGGCCTCTGCTGCCTTTAATGCCTGAAACCCATATGAATTATCCGTGGACCAGCGCCAGGTATAATAATTTTCATCCGGGCCTTTTCCTCCGCAGATTAATCCGTCGTCATTACCGCCTTTGTTAATCAACTTCTGGCACTCCATGAGATATTCGGCGCCTTTTTTCATTGCCTGGTAACGGCTGGAATTATAACCCAACTTATAAAATGCCATCATCACCTCTGCTGCCATAGTCGGTGACTTGCCTGTTGCTAAAACAGGGTTTTCATAGACATATTGATCATGCCAAGATCCATCAGATTCTTGGATGCTCACCAGATAATCTGCGCAAATTTGCGCGCGCTCTAAATATAAAGGGTCATTTAATTTCTCTGAAGCGAGGATTAAACCAAGAATTGCCATGCCGTTTTCTCTGGGCACAACCCAAGTAGGAAGCCCGGAAATATCATTAATCGCACCATATGCAGGAGAACCGCTAACCAGATACTGACAAGCCAAGATGTAATTCGCTTCACGCCGGATCTTATCTAGGTCACTGTCGGCATGACTTAACCTGATAAAACACAAGAAGTTTAATCCCAGAATAAAAAATGTGATAATTTTTTTCATCATGCCTTCTCCTTTATAAAACTAAAGCATAACATATAAACAGTTGCTTTGCAAATTTGAGCAATAAGATTTTGAGTGAAAACAAAATAATGGAATGGAAGATAAAAACGAGGAATAATATAATAAAAAACGGGGTCGACGAGATTTGAACTCGCGGTCTTCGCCGTGACAGGGCGACGTGTTAGACCAGGCTACACCACGACCCCAAACTTAGAGTGGTTAATTTTAGACTAAAAAGAGCACTTTTGCAACAAATATTTATGGCTTGCCATGTGAAGATTCGCCCGTGGCGGATCATTTTACGTGGTGGGCGGTAGAGGACTCGGACCCCTGACCTTCTCTGTGTAAGAGAGACGTTCTAACCAACTGAACTAACCGCCCGCAAGGGCTATATTATAGATGAAATGAGTCCTTTGTCAAACCAACTCTTCAGCTGCCTTTAAGGGATTTTTTGCTTCCAATATCGGCCGGCCAACTACCAGAAAATTACTTCCTGCTTTGATTGCCTCTTTTGCAGTAGCCACGCGTTTTTGATCATCGCTTTTAGTGCTCTTTGGCCGAATACCAGGAGTAACAATTACAAATCTAGCCCCCATTTTTTTTCTTACTAAACTGGCTTCTCTTACTGAACAAACCACTCCATTTAGGCCGCTGGATTTAGCGATTTTAGCTAATTTTAAGACTTGCCCCGGGTTTGTTTCTTTGCTCGTCAAAACAGTTACTCCGATTAAAAGCGGGGATTTCATTTTAGTCTTGCGCGTTTCTTCTTTTACTGCTCGAACAGCAGCAGAAAGCATTTCTTCTCCACCAGAAACATGCAAGGTGAACATTTTCACCTTAAGCCGCACTGCCTGGCGCACTGCATGCGCAACTGTATTTGGTATATCGAGTAATTTTAAATCAAGAAAAACCTCGGCACCCTGCTTGTGGATGAACTTAATGATTTCTGGCCCGGCAAGGGTAAAAAGCTGCAGGCCGACTTTAAAAATTTTTACCTTTGGATAGAGCTTATGCACAAGGTATTTTGCTTTTTTTATGCTATCCACATCCAAGGCTAGGATTATTTGAGCGCTCAAACCTTGACCCTCCCGATAATTTGACTAATATCTTCGATCTTTTTCTCTGCTAAATATTCTTTTAATCCGTTGATGATTTCTTCTGTCACCTTCGGATTAATAAAATTCGCTGTCCCGACACTCACCGCAGTTGCTCCGGCAAGGAAGAATTCTAAAGCACTTTGAGCATCAATGATCCCGCCCATACCGATAATCGGAATCTTGATTTTTTTATGCGCTTCCCAGACCATTTTTACTGCTATTGGCCTGATTGCCGGGCCGCTTAAACCTCCCGTAACACAGGCAATCTTAGCTTGCCTTGTTTCTACATCAATACTCATCCCCCCCAGGGTGTTGATTAAAGCTACGCAATCACTACCTGCTCTTTCTGCTGCCGATGCCACTGCAGTAATATCTGTAACATTGGGGGATAATTTAGTAATCAGGGTTTTAGAGGTAATTTTACGCGCATTACTCACTACTTCATAGGTTGCTTCGGGATCCTGCGCAATCAGCTTTGCGCCAAAACTTGTATGCCGCGCATGCCTGATATTCGGGCAAGAGATATTTAATTCAATGGCGCAAATAGTATTTATTTTTTCCAGTTTTTTTATCAAGACATAAAATTCCTCAGGATCGCTTTCCGAAGCTATGCTGACAATTAGAGGCACTCCGAGCTTGTTTAAAAAAGGAATTTTATCCTTAATAAATCTCTCGATTCCCGGATTTTCTAAACCAATGGAATTCAACATCCCCGCCGGCGTTTCGCAGGTGCGCGGCATGGGGTTGCCTGAACGCGGTTTTAAGGTAATCGTTTTAGTGACAATTGCACCAAGTTGTTTTAAATCAATAAAATCCTTAAATTCCTCTGCATAGCCGAATGTCCCGGAAGCAACCATCACCGGGTTTTTTAATTTGAGTTTTCCCAGATTTATAGACAATTTATTTTGCATTTATTTACCCAAAATCATTTTTAAGGAAATGAGTAATAAAAATATCCCGAATGCCTTTTTAAGGATCGGCTCCGGGATATTTTGCACGAAACTTGCGCCGATATATCCTCCCACAAAAAACCCCGCGCACAATAACGCAGCTACTCCAATTTTAACGTTGCCTGCTTGCCAATAGCGCAGCGCAGCAAGCAACCCAATGGGAGGCACCATTGCCGCCAAAATTGTGCCTTGTGCCTGATGTTGTGTGAAGCCGGCTAAATAAACCAGCGCCGGGATTGTAATAGAAGCTCCCCCTATACCGAATAATCCTCCAAAAATCCCTGCAATAAATCCTATCCCTATAAATAATGCCTGATTCATTGCCACCTCCGCTTAATCCCAAACAATTTCTCTTGCCTCAAATACCGGGCCTTCTTTACAAACGCGTTTAAATCCTTCTTTTGTCTTCACCACGCAGCCCAGGCACGCGCCTATTCCGCAGCACATATGTGCTTCCAAAGAAATCTGCGCAGGAATTTTTTGTTTATAAGAAATCCGGGAAATTTCTTTAAGCATGAGGCTAGGGCCGCAGGCGTAAAGCGTTGTGTGTCCTGCCTTGTGCGTTGTGCGCAAAATTATCGCAAGCAATTCAGTAACTCTCCCCTTAAAACCGCCTGATCCATCGTCGGTGGCAATCCTTACGTCGCAACCGAGTTTTTTAAACTCTTTTTCGCAAAGAATATGATTTTTTGTTTTTGCTCCAATTAAAACCAGTGTCTTGCGTTGTGCGTTGTGCGTTGTGCGTTTTTTAATTTCTTCGGCAAGAAATAAAAGCGGCGCTACGCCCATGCCGCCCGCGACTAAAACGCATGACGCATGACGCATGACGCATGACGAATAATCGAACCCATTCCCTAATGGTCCTATAACATCTAAAAAATCGCCACTTTTTTTCTCTGAAAGTATTTTTGTGGCTGGCCCAATAATCTGCACCAGACAATCGAAGGTATGATTTTTGACGCCATGAATTCCTAGCGGCCTTCTAAGAAGCGGGTCCACTGCGTCAGAAACTTTTATTTGCACAAATTCTCCTGGTTGAGCAGCAGCAGCTATCTTCGCAGAACCCAGGGTTAATTTTAAAAAATCCCCCCCGATTTTCTGATTTGCGATTATTTTAACTTTTTCTTGGATGATTGTTTTTGCCATAATTTAAGATAAAAATTGTGAAAAGGATAGTTAAAAACAAGACTGCCTCAAAAATTTCTTTGCCATATTTAACATGGCCGAACAACCTTAAATCTCTCCAACCCTGGATGACAATAATAGAAATAAACATCCAGATCAAAGAATTGAGCTCTTTTTTCACCCAAGAAAGTTTCAGTTTTAAATATTTCTTCGGCTGAATACGCAGTAACCCGGAAACCCTGGGAAAATACTTGGGTGTAGTTTTACAATAATTCCTAAATTTATCCCCGAAGATTTTTACCAGTTTCTCCTCCTCACGATTGATCTGGGGTATATATATTGCCAGGTAAACCGCCAAAAAGATAAAGCATACCCACCATCTAAAAAGCACCAGGCTCACTCCCAGGCCGATAAACAATGTCCCCAAATACATGGGGTTGCGAGTTAATTGGTATAGTCCTTCTGTAACCAGGGTTTTACCGTCGGGATTCCTCTGGGCCTTCTCTCCTCTGGCGATGATGCGCAAGAGATAACCCAACAGAACCATAAATATCCCTAATATATCCAAAATATCTCTAGAGGTATTTTCTGACGCAGAAGGGAACATGTATTTGGAAAAAAACACCAATGACACTACCGCCAGAAAAATAAAAAACCCCTGAATTTTTATACGCGTTTTCATAGTTTTATTTTTGGCACTTGGGGCAAAAATATGTCCCGCGTCCTCCTAATGCAATTCTTTTTATCGGCGTCTTACAAACAAGGCAAGGCTTGCCTAACCTGTCATACACCTTATGATATTTTGCATACCCGCCTCGATCTCCGCTTAACTGCACATACTGGTCAACCGAAGATCCGCGATGTTGAATGGCCTCGCTTAAAGTATCTTTTATCTCCTTAAATAACAATTCCTTTTCTTTTTCTGAAAGCGAAGCGGCACTTCTTGCAGGATCAATCTTTGCCCTAAACAAGGCCTCTGCTGCATAGAGGTTGCCAATACCGGAAATAAAGGTCTGATCCATAATCAAAGGCTTGATTTTAGTCTTTTTATTTTTCAGCATTTCTTTAAATTTATCTGCGCTGATATTAAATGGTTCCGGTCCGAGGCTTTGAATAAATTTCAAATTATGCCAGTCGTTTATCAGGCGCATCTCTGCAAAAAGCCTTTGATCATTAAAATCGAGCATTTTCCCGTCGGATAGCTTAAAGCTTAACCTGCTTTTTTCGCCGTTCCCCGGATAGATTAGTTGTCCGGTCATTTTAAGGTGTATTGCCAGTGATTTTCCCGATGACAATTCTAGAATCAAAAGCTTCCCTTTTCTTAAAATGTTTTTTATCGTGATGTTGGTTAGGCCTTTAACAAATGCTTCTTTTTTGGGTTCGCGAATCACCTTGGGGTTATTCACAATTACTTGAACAATCCTCTTCCCCAAAATAACTTTTTCTAATTCTCTCTTGATTGTTTCTACTTCTGGAAGTTCCGGCATATTCCCCTACCACCTATCACCTATGACCTATCACCTATAATTTTTACCCAGATTTCCCGGTTACGCGGCCCGTCGTTTTCACAAAAATATACGCCCTGCCAGGTTCCAAAAAGCAGCTGGCCGTCTTCAAGTAAAATGTTCAGTGACGAACCGAATAAAGTCGCCTTGATATGGCTATCGGCATTGCCTTCGCTATGCAGATAATCCGCCCCTTCGGGAACGATCTTATTGAATGTCTTGATAATGTCCTTACGCACAGAGGGATCGGCATTTTCGTTAATCGTCAGGCCTGCTGTGGTGTGCGGAGAATAAACGCAACAGAGGCCGTCTTTTACCGGGCCCTTAGCAACAATCTCCTGGATTTGTTTTGTGATATTGATCAATTCGATTCTTTTTGTCGTTTGTATAATTATTTTTTCCATACTCTTCTCACTTTTTGTTTTTATTTTTTATTTGTTTATTATATTCCTGTAATGATTTAACTCCTAATCCTTTCTTTTTCAATGCCTCGATGCCGTTCACAGTTGCCTGCGCCCCGGAGATCGTCGTTGTATACGGAATCCCGTGCTGTATAACTTGAGAACGAATTTGCACTTCGTCCTGCCTGGGGATTCTTCCCGAAGGCGTATTAATTACCATTTGAACTTTTCCGTCTTTCATTAAATCTATGACATTGGGGTTTCCTTCGGCAATTTTTCGTAGGACTTTGACCTTGATATCATTTTTCTTTAAGGCCTCGGCAGTACCTGCGGTAGCCAAGATATGAAATCCCAAATCTTTTAATCTCTTGGCTAGAAATACAACTGCCCGCTTATCCCTGTCTCTCACCGAGATAAAAACATTGCCCTTACCGGGGAAATTCTGGCCTGCAGCAATTTGGCTTTTGATGTAGGCAATACCAAAATCCTGGTCAATCCCCATCACTTCACCGGTTGATTTCATCTCCGGCCCCAAAATCACATCCACCCCGGCAAAACGGCTAAAGGGAAATACTGATTCTTTCACGGCCATGTGTTTGGGAATAATTTCTTGCGTGAATTTTAAATTTTTTAGTTTCTCGCCGAGCATAACCTTGGTAGCTAACTTTGCTAAAGGCACGCCAATGACCTTTGAAACAAATGGTACGGTTCGGCTTGCTCTGGGGTTAACTTCTAAAATATAAACTAAGTCGTCTTTTACCGCATACTGCACATTCATTAGCCCCATCACATGCAGCTCTTTTGCCATTTCATAAGTGGCAGCGCGGATCTTATTCAAAATTTCTTTTGATAATGTATAGGTCGGTAACGACATTGCCGAATCCCCGGAATGAATACCTGCCTCTTCTATATGTTCCATAATTCCGCCAATAACAAAAGCCTCTCCGTCTCCGATTAAGTCAACATCAACCTCAATTGCATCTTCGAGAAATTTATCAATCAGGATCGGATGCTCTCCGGAAACTTTCGCTGCTTCCACGATAAATTGTTCGAGCTTGGTTTTATCATAAACGATTTCCATTGCCCGGCCGCCTAAAACATAGGAAGGCCTGACTAAAACCGGATACCCGATTCTCTCGGCAACTTCTTTGGCTTCTTGAAAATTAAATGCCGTGCCATTTTCCGGCTGGAGTAAATCTAATTTATGCAGCATTTTTTTAAAACGCTCCCTGTCTTCGGCAATATCAATACTCTCAGCGCTCGTCCCTAAAATATTAATTCCTGCTCGGCGCAGGGGAACCGCCAGATTTAAAGGAGTCTGGCCTCCAAATTGTACAATTACACCCATGGGTTTTTCCAGAGAAATAATACTGCGGATATCCTCTAAGGTTAATGGTTCAAAATATAACTTATCCGAGGTATCATAATCTGTGGAGACGGTTTCCGGATTACAATTCACCATAATACTTCCTACGCCTTCTTCTTTAAGCGCATAAGCAGCATGGCAACAACAATAATCAAACTCAATGCCCTGGCCAATGCGATTCGGCCCGCCGCCTAAAATTACTACCTGCTTTTTCATTACTATTTCATCCTTTTCTTTACTTCTTCGATTGCTTCTTCAAGTGAGCCAACCTGAATCGTGCCGGGTATTTTCCATGACCCCAGGCTGATGACGGGAATATTAAACTGCAGGCAATAAGCAATTTCGGAAAGCGTACCTGCTTCTCCTGGGAGTGCAACTACCACATCTGCGCTTTTCACGACCAATACGTTTCTTGCTAAGCCAAGGCCCGTAGGAATGGCAATATCGACAAATTCATTGGCGTCTGCTTTGTCATAACTTGGTAAAATACCTATAACTAATCCGCCTTCAGCCTTAAAACCAGCACAAACCGCCTTCATTGTTCCACTTAAGCCACCAGAAATGAGAATTTCAGCCACTTTAGCCAGTTTTTTGCCTAAATTATGGGCAGTTTGCTCCACTTCTTTCCCACACTGCCTTCCGCCAATTACGCTTACAATTTTCTTTTGCATTTCCTTTTCTCTATTAAGGTTATGCAATTTTGGGGGTGACTGCGGAGCCGAGGACCCTGCCGCGCGCAACGAAGTGAGCACGGCGGGGTGGCGCAGCAGGCAGGACCCACAAAATTGCATCAACTTGTCAAGTGCGCCTGGCGGGAGTCGAACCTGCACCACCAGCTTCGGAGGCTGATGCCCTATCCATTGGGCCACAGGCGCAATCTATCAATCCAAGCGCCGTGTCCTGAGCGAAGTCGAAGGACAGGCGCAATCTATATAACTACATCAAAATAGGCTTAATTGCTTTTCGCCTTCAGGTGCCTTGTCTTCATCGCCAAAGATCGAAATTTTACCATACTCTCCATCAAACCCTGGCTGAATTTTTACTTTGCTCTTGCGCACCTTTATGACGCCATCGGCAATCCGGCTGGACAAATTTTTCCGTAATTGCTCTTCAGACATGCGTAAAAGTATATCAAATTCATTCCCAAGCCTGGGAATAATATTCCGGTATTCTCTTTCCACGGTAACAGAGGTCTTGGCTACGCCTTTACTATCCGCAATAATTTCATCTAGAGGAATTAAATTCTTATATGGGATGCTGTTTGAGGGCGCGTAGCCTATTGGCCGATCAGCCAGCACATCAACGCGATTCATCACGCCTACGGTCACAGGCTTGCCGCATTTAGGGCAACGGCCCGCATGTTTCTTTGTCTCTTCCGGAGAAAAACTTATTCCGCAGAGGCGATGCCCATCATAATGATATTTCCCTTCTTCAGGGAAAAATTCAATCGTATAGAGAAATCTATTTCTGTCCTTGGTTTTCAGCACCTCTCTAATGGTTTTATAGTCGAGCTCGCAATCAAAGACATTTGCCTCGCGGCCGATTTTAGCAGGTGAGTGGCTGTCAGAATTACTAATCAGTGTATATTTATCCAAAGCGGAAACGCGCCAGTTCATTGCTGGGTCGCTGGAAAGGCCGGTTTCTAAAGCAAATATTTTTCCGCTCTGCTTTTCAAAACAATCCTCTAACCTATCGAATCCGGACATCGAGCCGAAGACGCTAAACCAGGGGGTCCAGGCATGCGCCGGGATAATCATGCAGTTCTCATCAATATCGAAAATCATTTCCGCCAAAAGCTCGGCATCGAGGCCCAAGATCGGCCTGCCGTCGGAGGCAATATTCCCGCATTTGGCCAAGGCAGTATTTATTTTATCGGTGGTTTTTAATGACGGGCTAAAAATCAAATTGTGGATGCGGTAGGTTTTACCTTTTTTCGAGTAGATCGAGCTTACTTCCGCGCTAAGGATAAAATATATGTCCTGATATTTGAATAGGCCGTTGCCAAGGTCCTCAAAATTATGTTTTAATTCCTCCAGCCAGAGATGATGCGTAAAATCTCCCGTGCCCATGAGCGTAATGCCTTTTAATTTTGCCCAATTGGCAATATGCGCCACATCCATATCGCGGCTGGTGGCGCGGGAATATTTTGAATGAATATGAAAATCTGCAATAAATTCCATTATCTACACGTTCCCTTCATAAACTATTTTACCGCCCAGAAGAGTATATTCTATCACACCTTCGAGTTTTCGGTTAAGAAATGGTGAGTTTTTTGACTTGGAAATCAACTCTTCTTTTTTCACTACCCATTCTTGATCCCCAGAGAAGATGATCAGGTCTGCCGTGCTCCCTGCTTTTAAATTTCCTCTATCTACACCTAAAATCCTTGCCGGATTTACTGACAGCTTTTCAATTAACTGTGCCCAGCTTAAGATGCCGGTCTGCACTAATTCAGTGATACTCACTGCGAGTTCTGTTTCCAGGCCGATTACCCCGAATTCTGCGCGGTCGAATTCAATATCTTTTTCGTTTTCCGTGTGCGGGGCATGGTCCGAGGCAATGGCATCGATGATGCCTTTTTTCAGGCCTTCTTTAATTGCCGCGATATCGCTCTCTGTGCGTAGCGGCGGATTCATTTTTAAGTTTGTATCATAGTCAAAAAGCCCCTCTTCGTGAAGAGAAAAATAATGCGGCGCGGTTTCTGCAGTGACCGCGGCACCTTTTTTCTTAGCCTCGGCAATAATTTTTACTGATTCGGCACAGCTGACATGCGCAATATGTACCGCTGACTTGGCCTGCCTGGCCAATTCTATGTCTCTTTTTACAGTTGCATGCTCGGATTCTCTGGGAATTCCTCTTAATCCCAGGCGCGTGGAAACAGCTCCCAGATTAATTACTCCATTGCCGCTGATTTTTTTGTCTTCAGAGTGGCAAATTAAAAGCATTTTCTCTTTTTTAGCTTGTTTAAATGCCCCGAGTAGCAACTTTTCATCGGCTACGCTTGAGCCATCATCTGTAAGTGCAACTACGCCTGCTTTTTTTAATTTAGCGGCGTCGGTTAATTCTTCACCCAACCTGCCCTTAGTTATTGCTGCACAAATCAAAACATTGGCATTGGCTGTTTTTTTAATTATATTCTCCACCATACGCACATTCTCTGAAGAATCAATTGCCGGCGAGGTATTCGGCATGGCTAGCACCGTAGTTATGCCGCCTTTTAATGCAGCGAGGGTACCGGTGGCAATGGTTTCTTTATCTTCTCTGCCCGGTTCCCTTAAATGCACATGCATATCAATTAACCCGGGTGCGACAAATTTACCTTTGGCATCAATGACCTTGTCCGCCTTAGAATTAATTTCTTTGGCCACCTGGGATATTTTAGAATTTTCGATTAAAATATCCATTATTGCGTCGATTTTGTTTATCGGGTCAATTAAATGCCCGTTTTTAATTAGTATTCGCATTCTTACTATCCCTTGCTTGAGCAACTAAGAATAAAACTGCCATTCTTACGGCAATACCGTTAGTTACCTGCTCTAAGATCACTGAATTTTGCCCGTCGGCAACTTCGCTGGAGATCTCAATGCCGCGGTTTAACGGCCCTGGATGCATGACAATAATATTTTTTTTTGCCTTTAAGAGCCGGTCTTTGGTGATTCCGAATTTTTTGAAATATTCTAATTGTTGCGGGAAGACATTTCCGTCGTCGCGCTCAAACTGCATGCGCAGGACATTTACCGCATCAGCCTTGGTAAGCGCAGCATCAATATCGTCTGTAACAAAAACACCCATTTTGTCTATCCCAACAGGAATAAGTATCTTGGGCGCGCAGACTGTAACCTTAGCACCCAACTTTGTCAGGCCCCAGATATTAGAACGCGCCACCCGGGAATGGGCAATATCTCCGACAATGGTGACATTTAATCCTTCGATCCTGCCCAGTTTTTCTTTAAGGGTAAACATATCCAGCAGCGCCTGGGTTGGATGTTCATGCCAGCCGTCTCCGGCATTCACCACACTTATATCTACATGCCGCGCCAACATCACTGCTGCTCCGGAATAATTGTGGCGCATGACAATGATATCTGCTTTTAAGGCCTGGATGTTCATCCCTGTATCAATCAGGGTCTCCCCTTTTTTAACGCTGGAGGTTTCTGTAGCAATGTTAATCACGTCTGCGGATAATCTTTTTGCTGCTACTTCAAAGGAAACGCGGGTTCTGGTGGAAGGCTCATAAAAAAGATTGACTACGGTTTTTCCGCGCAAGGCCGGGACTTTTTTAATATCGCGGGTAGAAACTTCTTTAAATGATTCGGCAGTGCTTAAAATAAATTCTATTTCTTCTCGGGTTAATTCTTCCAGGCCTAATAAGTCCTTGCGCGTCCAAATCATCTTATCCGCTTAATCCTTTTCTATAATCACCACTTCATCTACACCATCCGCCTCGGCAAGCCTGACCTCTACGGTCTCATTCTTGCCAGTGGGAATATTTTTTCCTACGTAGTCTGCGCGGATCGGTAATTCCCTGTGCCCGCGGTCTACCAACACTGCCAACTGTACAGACTTGGGCCGGCCCAAATCGATCAATGCATCCATGGCCGCACGAATGGTTCTGCCGGTATACAGAACATCGTCGACTAAAACAATCGTTTTACCTGTAATATCAAAATCTATCTCGGTCTTATGCACCACTGGCTGCTGCGCAATCAGGGTCAAATCATCCCGATAGAGCGTAATATCAAGAATCCCTACAGAAACTTTTTCTTTTTCGATTTGCTCGATACAAACAGAAAGGCGCTTTGCCAGGTATGCCCCGCGATTCCTAATCCCCACCAAGCACAAATCCTTGATCCCTTTATTTTTTTCTAAGATCTCATGCGCAATGCGGATCAGGCTGCGGTTAAGCGTTTCAGTATCTAATATTTTGGCTTTTTCTTTCATAGATAAAAAAAATCCGCCCCTTTGCTTTGGCGGATATTTTGATTAAGGTACATCTTTTTTATACACATCTATCTTGTCCTTACCAGCTTCTCTTGAGCTGGCTTAAAGGTTATTATTAAAGTAAATATACCATCAAAAACCTGCTATGTCAAGGAGTTAATTAGGGCATCGACGATTTTTCTGTCGTAGCGTTCACCTGCCAAGCTTAAGATTTCTGCCTTTGCGTCCTCAATACTCTTTGCCTTTTGATAAGGCCTGTCTGTGGTCATGGCGTCAAAACAATCCGCTACTGCCAAGATTTGCGCCTCCAATGAAATTTGGTTGCCTTTTAAATGATCCGGATAACCTTGTCCGTTTAGCCACTCGTGGTGATGCCGGATAGGGTCTTTTAAATGCGCAAAGCTGTGCAGAGGGAGAATAATGCCCTCTCCGATAATCGGGTGCTGCTCCATAATATGGCGCTCCACTTCGTTGAGCACGTCGATCTTTTTCAAAATCTCATCTGCGATACCGATCTTCCCCACGTCATGCAGCTGAGCAGCCTCTTGCACTGTTTTAATCTGCTCTTCGCTCAAATTTAATTTTCGCGCGATTTTTGTCACATACTGATATACCCGGTCTGAATGGCCGCGGCTGTAAACATCCCTTGCCTCAACTGCCATGGCCAATGCCGTAATCGTATCAAAATATGCCTTCTGGTTCACTGCCTTTAGCCGTGCATTCTCCATTGCCAGGGCGATTTGCGAGGCAATATTAGAAAGAATCACCAGCTCATCTTCCTTAAAGTTATCCTCGTGCTTCTTACCGCTAATAGAAATAGAGCCCAAGACCTTATTCTGAAAAACCAGCGGGGCGCAGATTAAGGGAGGTTCAAAAGCCTTTGCAGATTCATCGCTTGTGGATACCTTGTGCAAACGGGGTATAAGTAAGGGTTTCTTTTGTTTTACCACCCAACCAATTACTTCATCATCCAGGGAAATGCTCTTTTCCTTAAGATAACCCACTCCCGGGCCGCAAGAGGATTTAACAACCAGCTCGTTTTTGTTTTCATCGAGTGTAGCTAAGAGGCCATTATTGCCGTCTAAGGCATCGACAGTAGTGGTTAAAATTAATTCCATAAAGGCAGCAATATTATCCGTTGAAGAGACTCCGCTGGCAATTTTAAAGAGCACATCCTGAACCTTCCTTCGGGAATTCTCCAATTGCTTGATATTAGATTCCAGTTGTTGAACGATTTCGTTAAAAGAACGGGCGAGCTGCGCTACTTCATTATCGCCCTCTGTCTTCAGGGCAATACGCTTTGAGAAATTGCCTTTTAAGACATCCTTGGCAGTTTCACTTACCTTCATCAGGCTGGTAAAGCTGCGGCGCATACTAATAAAGCCGATCAGGGCGAAAATCCCGATTAAAAAAACCATCCAGAAAAACAGATCCGGTTTGATTCTGATTTCTCCCTTGGAAGTCAAGATAAAAAATAAAACCGAGAGGATAATAAAAGGAAGGAAAGACATTAAAGCAAAAAATACGGAGAATTTTCTAACTAGCGAGGCGTCGTCAACGGATTTAAACTCAATTTTGGGAAGTTTCTTTAACGTATTCATATACTCACGCCCTATTATATAAATACATTAAGAAAAGTCAACGGATATATCTTATGTTTTTAGACTATAACTACGAATTCTCCGCGCGGCTTTTCTGGTTTGAGGCTGTTGAGAATGCCGCTTGGCTTGCCGCGCTTGATTTCTTCGAATTTCTTGGTCAGCTCTCTGGCAACGACAATTTCTTTATCGGCAAAAATGCTCGAGACGTCCTCAAGTGTGGCTAAAATACGGTGGCAGGATTCGTAAAAGATGATTGTATAATCCAATTTGGCAAGTTCACGCAGCCGGTTACGCCGGCTGATCGGCTTATTAGGCAAGAAACCCTCAAAGATGAATTTATGAGCAGGTTTTCCAGAGAGCACCAGGGCATTAATAAATGCCACGGGCCCGGGAATTGCCGTAATGGCAATATTATTTTCGATCGCCGCATTAATAATGTTATAGCCGGGATCGAGGATCGCGGGTGTTCCGGCATCAGAAACCAAGGCAATGGACTTTCCTTCTTTTAATAATTTGATTAACTGCTCGGATTTTTGAATGCGGTTATGCTGATAAAAACTCGTGGTGGGTTTTTTAATCTCGTAGTGCTTGAGCAGTATTGAGGTGTGCCGGGTATCTTCGCAGGCAATTAAATCCACGGATTTCAAAACTTCCAAGGCGCGCAGAGAAATGTCTTTGAGATTGCCTATTGGGGTGGCAACAATATAAAGCATTATTCAACGGTTACTGACTTGGCTAAATTCCGCGGCTGGTCTACATCGCAACCGCGCTTAGTGGCAACATAATAGGCTAAGAGTTGTAGTGGAATTGCCGCAAGTAAAGGAGAAAATAATTCGTCGGTTTTCGGGATGTAAATTACTTCCCGGGTCAATTCTTTGATTTTATCATCCCCTTCCGTGGCAATGGCAATAATGATTCCGCGGCGGGAACGGATCTCCTGAATATTAGAAGCCATTTTTGCGTAGGTTTTTGACTCCGGGACAATACAAACCACTGCCCGGTATTCATCAATCAGGGCAATCGGCCCATGTTTCATTTCTCCTGCAGCATATCCTTCTGCAGGGATATACGAAATCTCTTTGAGTTTTAAAGCGCCTTCTAAGGCTAAGGGATAATTGATATTTCTACCTAAAAATAGAAATGAGCCAAAATGATGGTGACGGCGGGCAATTGCTTTCATCATTTCTTGTTTTTTTAAAACCTCCATCTGCAAATGCGGGATTGCTTCGAGATTAGCCAGCATGCCTTTGATCTTTTCCCGGGCGAGAGTTTTTTTCAATCTGGCAAGATATAAGGCAAAGAGGTAAAATGTACCGAGTTGCGCGGTAAACGCCTTGGTGGATGCAACCCCGATTTCCGGGCCGGCATGAGTATAAATTACTCCGTCGGATTCGCGCACCAAAGTAGAACCTAGAACATTACAAAACGTCAGGGTAGTCGCCCCTTTTATTTTTGCTTCCCGCGCTGCAGCCAGGGTATCTGCGGTTTCTCCTGATTGGCTTACAGAAATCACCAAGTCCCCTTTATTAATCAAAGGGCCGCGATAGCGAAACTCACTGGAGACATCGATATTTACCGGGATAGAACATAGTTCCTCGATAATATATTTACCGCATAATCCTGCGTGATACGCTGTGCCGCAGGCAACAATCACAATGTTCTTTATTCCCGCTAATTCTTTGGGAGAAATTTTTAATTCTTCAAAATGAACTTCGTGGTTTTCTTTTTTAATCCTTTGCGCCAGGATATTTTCTAAAACTTTGGGTTGTTCATTGATTTCTTTTAACATAAAATGCGGCCAGCCCTGTTTTTGCGCCTGTGAAACATCCCAGTCAATCTTTACTGATTGACGCTTTATAGCGCGGCCCTTGAGGTCAGTAATTTTTACGCTTGCAGGGGTAAGAACCACCATCTCGTTATCTTCTAGATAGACGACTTCTTTGACAAAATCTAATAAAGCCGGGATATCTGAGGCAAGAAAATTCTCATCGCTGGCTACCCCGATTACCAAAGGGCTGCCCTTTCTTGCCCCGATTAATTTAGCAGGTTCTTTTTTTGCAATTACCGCAATGGCAAAACTTCCTTCGAGCTCAGAGAGGGTTTCCCTTATCGCATCTTCCAGGTTGGCATGCCGATAGTGTTTTTCAATTAAATGCACAATCACTTCGGTATCTGTCTGGCTTAAAAATTTATGCCCTTCCTTAAGCAGATTATTTTTTAACTGGGCATAGTTTTCGATAATCCCGTTATGTACAATCGCGATTTCGTTTTTACAATCAAGGTGGGGATGTGCATTTGCCTGATTAGGCACGCCATGCGTGGCCCAACGGCAATGCCCGATGCCGCAGGCTCCTGATAAGGGTTTAGTTTTTAATAATTTTTCCAGGTCTTTGACTTTTCCGGGGAGTTTTCTTACAGAAAGGGATTTTTTTCTATCGATGTAGGTGACCATGCCGCAAGAATCGTAACCGCGGTATTCCAGGCGCTGTAATCCGTCTAAAAGAATGTTCTGCGCTTCTCTTGGGCCAACATAACCGATTATTCCGCACATCGAACACCTTATGTTTTTGTTTAGTGAGACCTCGCCAAAGGCGGGGCAGCCTAATATTTAAGTGACCCCAACCGGATTTGGACCGGTGTCGAGAGCTTGAAAAGCTCTTGTCCTAGACCAGGCTAGACGATGGGGTCAAGACTATTCTTCTTCCTCTTCGGCAATTACCGGCGCAACACAAGAGACGTGGTCTTTTTCTTGCAGCTTAATCAAACGCACGCCTTGGGCAGACCTGCCTGTTTCACGGATGTCTTTTATCGCGCAACGCAAGAACATTCCATTTTGGGTAATTACCATTAATTCGTCGTTATCGCTGACGGTTTTCAAATTCACTGCTTCGCCGTTTTTACTAGTAACTTTAATATTAATAATGCCCTTGCCTCCGCGGCTGGTCAGGCGGTATTCTTCTAAAGGCGTACGCTTGGCAAAACCTAATTCAGTGACAGTTAAGATTGAGGCTTCTTTGGTTGCCAGCACCATGGCAATCACTTCGTCTTTTTTAGCCAGGCTGATTCCTTTTACACCGCGCGCGCCTCTACCCATGTCACGCACCTTGGCTTCGCTAAATCTAATTGCCTTACCTTGCCGGGTGCCGATCAGTAATTCTTTCTGCCCGTCGGTCAGCTCTACTCCGATCAGTTCATCATCTTTATCCAAAGTAATACCGATGATTCCGCCTTTACGCGGATTGCCATAGGCATCCAGCCGGGTTTTCTTAATTGAGCCCAACTTCGTGACCATGACTAAATATTTATCCCCGACAAATTCTTTTACCGGTATGGTAGAGCTTACTTTCGCACTCGGCTCCATTTGCAAAAGATTAACGATTGCCTTACCCTTAGAAATCTTACTGCCCTGAGGAATTTCATAAACCTTTAACCAATGCACTTGGCCTCTATCGGTAAAGACCAAAAGGTAATCCTTGGTCGAGGCAACAAACAAATGCTCGACAAAGTCTTCTTCTTTAACCTCCGCGCCAGTTGCGCCTCTGCCCCCGCGTTTTTGTTTACGGTAATTACTCACCGGCAGACGTTTAATATACCCGCTATGGCTAATCGTTACCACCACATCTTCTTCGGCAATTAAGTCTTCTACTTCAAGCTCTTCAACCTCGCCGACGATATCCGTTCTTCTGGCGTCGCCATACTTCTTCTTTAAATTTTCTAATTCTTCTTTAATAATTCCTTCTATTTTTTTCTCCGACGCCAAAATCGCCCGGCAAATCTCTATTTTTTTCAATAACTCGGCGTATTCGGCATCAAGCTTGTCCCGTTCCAGGGCAGTCAGGCGCTGTAATTGCATTTCCAGGATCGCCTGCGACTGAATTTCAGAAAGCTCGAATTCCTTCATCAAGCGCTCTTTGGCATCCTGGGTATTTTTCGAGGTCTTGATAGTTTTAATAATCCGGTCAATAAATTTCAGCGCGATCTTTAGGCCTTCCAGGATATGCGCCCGTTTTAAGGCCTTATCTAATTCAAACTGCGTGCGCCGGCGGATAATTACCTTGCGATGCGCAATATAGGCATCTAAGATCTGGCGTAAATTCAAAACCCGCGGCCGATTTTCTAAGAGCGCCAGCATAATAATCCCAAAAGTGGTTTCAAGTTGCGTGTGTTTAAAGAGCTGATTTAAAATGATCTGTGGTTCGCTGTCGCGTTTTAGTTCAACTACGATGCGCATACCTTCTTTATCAGACTCATCGCGAATATCAGAAATCCCTTCAATCTTTTTCTCATCCACTAAAGCAGCGATGGCTTCGATCAATGCAGACTTCTGCACCTGATAAGGAATCTCGGTAATAATAATTAGGTCTTTGCCATTCTTCTGCTGTTCAATATTTGCTTTAGCGCGCACAGTAAGCTTGCCGCGCCCGGTATTATAGGCTTCTTTGATTCCGGCCTTGCCGCAGATTACTCCACCCGTGGGAAAATCAGGGCCTTTGATATAACGCATTAAATCTTTGGGTTCCGCGCCAGGATTATCGAGAAGATAAATTATCGCATCGCAGACTTCCACTAAATTATGCGGCGGGATATTTGTCGCCATGCCAACGGCAATGCCGCTTGAACCATTGGCTAAAAGATTGGGGAGGCTAGCGGGCAACAAAAGCGGTTCTTGTAAAGAGGCATCAAAATTAGGGCCGAAATTAACGGTTTCTTTATCAATGTCGCCGAGCATGTCATCTGCAACCGCTGCCAGTCGCGCCTCAGTATAACGCATGGCCGCTGCTGCATCGCCGTCAACCGAACCAAAGTTCCCTTGTCCGTCAACTAAAGGATAACGCAGAGAAAAATCTTGGGCCATTCTTACCAGAGTGTCATAAATAGCCACATCTCCGTGCGGATGGTATTTACCCATGGTTTCACCGACGATACGCGCGCATTTTTTATAAGGTTTAGAATGCTCCAGATTTAATTCCTGCATCGCATAAAGAATGCGCCGATGCACCGGCTTTAGGCCGTCTCTCACATCCGGCAGGGCACGGCCAACAATAACGCTCATCGCATAATTAAGGTACGAATCCTTTACTTCTTCTTCGATATAAACCGGGATTATTTTTTCGTTTCGTGTATACATTTTAGACGTCCAGATTCTTTACTTGATGTGCGTAATTTTCAATAAATTCCCTGCGCGGCTCAACTTGGTCGCCCATTAAGACCGTAAACATTTTATCTGTTTCCACTGCGTCTTCTAAGGCCACCCTAAGAGTGGTGCGTTTTTCCGGGTCCATAGTGGTATCCCATAATTGCTGGGGGTTCATTTCTCCTAAGCCCTTATATCTTTGGATATGCATTCCCTTGGTCGCCATTTCCTTAATATACATAAAAACTTCTTTCAGATTGAATAGGTCTTTTTGATCCTTTTCATTCACAATGCGATAAATTGCCTTAATTTTTTTAGCTTCTTCTTGTTTCGTAGATTCTTTGGCTTCCAAAAGCACCGGAGTGTAATTTTCAATCCCCAGGCTCATTTTCTCTAGCTTCGTTGCGATTTGTTCAATTTCTTGTGCTTCAAAAAGCTCCAAGGCATCTCCTTCTTTATCTTCTTTGTCAGATAATTGTGCCAATTCCTTGTCTGAATAAACAAAGTGGTATTTCCCCTCCACTTTTACCCTATAAATTGGCATTTTTTTGGTCTTTGGATGCCTAAAAGTAAGATATTTTGCAAAGTCTACTCCCTTTTTCTCTAAATTCTTCCCGAGCTTCTCCAGCTCTACTAAAAGGAGTAATAAATCTTTAAATTGGTTATCTGTAAAGACTTGTTTGTCTTTTAAACGCATAAAGCGATGGCCTTCTCTGCCTAATTCTAAAATCAGATTTTCCATTTGTTCTTCAGTCTGAATATACTCTTCTCTTTGCCCGCGCTTGATTTTATAGAGCGGGGGCTGGGCAATATAAACATGGCCCTCTTCCACTAATTTAGGCATCTGACGATAAAGCAAGGTCAACAACAGTGTACGGATGTGCGAGCCGTCAATATCCGCATCAGCCATAAGGATTAATTTGTTATAACGCAATTTAGCTATATCAAACTCTTCGCCCACGCCCGTGCCTAAAGCTGTAATAATGGTGCGAATTTCTTCATTGGATAGAATTTTATCTAAACGCGCCTTTTCCACGTTAAGAATTTTTCCTTTAATCGGAAGGATCGCCTGGAATCTTCTATCGCGGCCCTGTTTGGCTGAGCCGCCCGCAGAATCTCCCTCAACAATATATAATTCACAAAGTGCAGGGTCTCTCTCCGAGCAATCGGCTAATTTCCCTGGCAGGCCCGCGCCTTCCAGCGCCCCTTTCCTGCGCGTTAATTCCCTCGCCTTACGTGCAGCTTCGCGCGCGCGCGAGGCAACAATGACTTTATCGATAACCTTATTGGCTACCGAGGGATTTTCCTCAAAATATTCGCTAAGCGCTTCCAATGCCGAAGAAGCGGCCCATCCCTCTACTTCTGAATTCCCCAATTTTGTTTTGGTTTGGCCCTCAAACTGCGGATTGGGAATTTTTACGCTGATTACCCCGGTGAGGCCTTCACGCACATCCTCGCCGGAAATCGCGATTTCGCCTTTTAATAAATTTTTATTTTTGGCATATTGGTTGATCGCGCGGGTCAGGCCGGATTTGAAACCAGAAAGGTGTGTCCCGCCTTCAATGGTATTAATATTGTTGGCAAAGGAAAACAAGGCCTCTGCATATCCGTCGTTATATTGAAGGGCGACTTCCAAAATAATATTGTCTTGCTCTTTCTGGAAATAGATGACTTTATTGTGCAGAGGATTTTTATTTTTATTCAGGTGTTCAACAAAAGAAACCAACCCGCCGTCAAACTCAAAGACCGCTTCTTTGTCTGTGCGTTGGTCGGCGATCTTGATTTTCAAACCCTTGTTTAAAAAAGCCAACTCTCTTAGCCTCTGCGCTAAGGTATCATAAGAAAATTCTATAGTGTTAAATATTGTTTTGTCCGGTTTAAAGGTAACCTTGGTGCCGGTGGTTGTGCTTTTTCCTATAACTGTTAATTTCGAAACGGTTCTCCCGCGTTCGTATCTTTGATGATAAATTTTACCGTCTCTTTTTACCTCCACCTCTAACCAATCGGAAAGCGCGTTGACCACACTCACACCCACGCCATGCAGCCCGCCGGAAACTTTATAGATACGATGATCGAATTTTCCTCCGGCGTGCAATGTAGTTAAAGCTACTTCTACAGCGGGCTTTTTTTCTGTTTTATGAATATCTACAGGGATACCGCGGCCATTATCTGTGACACTAACACTGCCGTTAGAATTAATTTCTACGCCAATAGTGTCGCAATACCCTGCCAATGCTTCATCAACGCTATTATCAACTACTTCATAAACCAAATGATGCAAACCGCGCACCCCAGTATCGCCGATATACATCGCCGGCCTGCGCCTGACCGCCTCAATGCCCTCTAAAACCTGGATAGTGGTGGCATCGTACGGCTTATCCTTGGCAGGAGCCTTAGGGTCCGGGTTTAGATTTTTTTTGATTTCTTCCTTTTTTGCTTTTGCCACATTAATCTCCTAAAGAAAACCGGATATCTTTTAAGCCTTCTAAATTTTTACGCAATTTTACCAGTAAATCTTCTTTTTGTAAACTTATATAATACAGCCAAGTCGAAGAATCTACTTTTATACTTAACACGCCTTTACGGAAATTATACAATTTTACATGCCTAAGGGCGTTTTTGGCAAGAACTTTTTTTAAAATGCCTTCTAAGCCGCTGCTAGCCCCGGCTTTATTTTTTTCCTGAAGTTCATTAAAAATATTTTTTAATGTGTCTTTAATCTGCTCCATTACCCCAATCTCATCGGTAAAACTATATAGGTGTACCCGTCGACACGGATCACCCCGGGTTTTTCTGCGTCAATCAGCTCAAACTCAATTTTCCCATCATTCAAATTTTTCAATACATCAATCAAATAGCCGGGGTTAAAACCAACCATCATTTCTTTACCTTTATACTCTACCCCCATTTCTTCGCGCGATTCTCCAATATCAGGAGTAGATTTCGAAATCACCATTTTATCTTTAAAGATTTCCAATTTCACAGCCTGATAGTCCGGCGTAGAGAGCAATGCCGCGCGTTTTACCCCTAACAAAAATTGTTCTCTGTCTATTTTGATTTTATTCTCTGCCATTGGCGGCACCACTTGTTTATAGTCCGGGAATTCGCCCTCAATCAAACGAGAAATCACCACAACATCTCCTAAATCAAACAAAATTTGATTATTGCCTAAAATCAAAGATAGCTCTCCCTCGTCTTGTAAATTCCGGTTCAACTCCTGGATGGTTTTAATCGGAATAATAATATTGATAGTTTTTTCCGTCTCTTGTTTTAATTTTCTTTCAATAATCGCCAGCCTTTTCCCGTCTGTAGCGACAAGCGTCAATACCCCTTTGTCAACTTTAAACAATATCCCATTTAGAATATAACGTGTTTCATCGAAAGAAACCGCAAAAGAGGTCAAACCCAACATTGTTTTTAAAACGCATTGCTCCAACCTCACCACCTCTTTATCCTTAAATTCCGGGAGTTTAGGAAATTCTTCTTTTGCCAGGCCCATAATTTTAAATTGACAGGTGTTGGTTTCAATAGTTACTAAATTATTCTTTTTTGTGCTCACCAGCACTTCTTCGCCTGGTAATTCCCGCACAATATCATTAAAACGTTTAGCTGGAATAGTAATTGAGCCTACTTCCTGAATATTCACAGGTACTACACAGGTTATACCTATATCCAAATCCGTAGCTGTCAACCTTAATTTATCACCTTGGGTCTCAATTAAAATATTAGAGAGTATAGGCAAAGCTGATTTCGGGGTAATTACATTTTGTACTATCTGAATTCCATTTAATAGAACTTCTTTTTCCACTTTAAACTTCATTTTACAACCTCCCTATTATTAATAATTATATAAAGAAACTTATATAGTATTCAAAGTAATAGTGTTTTTGTCTCTGTTAAAAACTCTCTAACTCCTTGAAAGTAATCTTATTAACTATATTTCTTTATAAGGATAAGCTCTTAATTTACTGTTGAATAACCTGTATTACCCTGTTAATCTTATTTTTTAAAACCTCATTCTTAATTACTTCAGCTTTGATTTTATTATAAGAATGCAATACTGTTGTATGATCTTTACCTCCAAAATAGTCCCCAATTTCCGGTAAAGACATATCTGTTAATTCTCTACTAATATACATAGCAATTTGCCGGGGCAAAACAATATTTTTATTTCTCCGTTTGGTTTTTAATTCATGCAGCGCCACCCCAAATTCTTCTGCTACACAACGCTGAATAAAATCTACGGTTATTAGTTTTTTCGGTTCTTTTAATAAATCTTTTAAAACCTCTTTGGCCAAAGCCAAGTTAATTGGCTCCTCTTCTAATAATGAATAGGCAATTGTGCGCACCAGGGCGCCTTCTAATTCCCTGATATTGGTTTTAATTAATTGGGCGATAAAAAAGATAACCTCGTCGGGAACACTCACCGGTTCACGCTCTATCTTCTTTTTTAATATCGCGACCCTGGTTTCCAGGTCCGGGGGCTGGATGTCTGTAGTAAGGCCCCAGCTAAAACGCGATACTAATCTATCTTGTAAATTAGAGATTTCTTTAGGCGGCCGGTCAGAAGAAATAATGATTTGTTTATGCGCGTCATGAAGGGCGTTAAAAGTATGAAAAAACTCTTCTTGGGTGGATTCTTTGCCCGCGATAAACTGGATATCATCAATCACCAGTACATCGGAATTGCGGTATTTTTGCCTGAACGCGGCTGTGGAATGGTGCTGGATGCCGTCAATGAGTTCGTTGGTAAATCTTTCCGAGGTGATATAGGTGATCCGGGTGTTATTAAATTGCTTTTTCACTTGATGGCAAATTGCCTGCATAAGGTGGGTCTTGCCCAGGCCCACTCCTCCGTAAATAAATAAAGGATTATAAATTTTAGCCGGTGATCCTGCCACAGCCAGGGAATATGCATGCGCATGGCGGTTGGATGGCCCGACCACGAAATTCTCAAAAGTATACCGCGGGTTCAAATTAGCAAAACTCGGCATCTCGGTATTTATAACAGCTTTAGGAGTTATGGCCTCTGGCGCTGTTTCTTTGTTTTGCAGCCCAATTTCAAAAGCAACGGTAATCTCTTGCTTGGTTAAATCCTGGAGGCTGGCTTCAATCAGCTGTTTGTAGTGGGTTTCCACCCACTCCTTAAAGAAAGCATCCGGCGCTTCTAAAACCATATTCTTGCCATCTGCTCTTGGTTGCAAAGGCAAAATCCAGGTTTCAAACGGCACTTTTCCAAGGCTCTCTTGGAGGTGCTTACCTAGCTTTTCCCAGATTGTTTTGATGTCCACGGCAGCTGCTCCTAAGGCAATATCCACAGTTTATACACATCTTGGATAACTCTGTGGAAACATTATAACAGGCTAGAATTCCTTTGCAAGAAAAAATGATAAGTGCGAATCATTATACAGGGAATTTTTTAAGAGTCAATAAAATTTAACAGCCGAAAAAATGTTGACTAGATTTAACTTTATGTTATAATTACAACCTATTGTTATTTCCCGGGTTAGCCGGGAGAGAAAGTATTTTACCAAGGAGCGGAAAAAACATGAAGAAGAACCTCAAGACGCCTACGAATATTATTGGAAAGCGTAAACACGGGTTTCGTAACAGGATGAGCACAAAGTCCGGTAGAGAGTTATTGGCTCGTCGACGGCAAAAAGGCAGAAAAAAGCTTTGTGTCTGATGTTGCAATGGATAGCTGTTAAGTCTATTGGGTTCTACCAAAGATATCTGAAGCAGCTCCTGCCCTGCTCTTGCCGTTATTCCCCAAGCTGTTCGGAGTATTCAAGACAGGCGATTTTAAAATACGGTTTCTTGAAAGGCGGGCTGCTTTCTTTAAAAAGGCTGCTGCGCTGCCAGCCTTTTTCTAAAAAAAGCGGCTTCGACCCTGTACCTTAATTTAACGGAGAAAAAATGGAAAAACGTGTTGTTTTGGCAATTGTCTTATCTACCATAATTTTAATCGCCTGGTCTGCGTTCATGCCTAAGCCTGTAGGGCCAAAGGTGCCGATCCAGGAAAGCGTGGTTACCCAGGCCCAGGAAGTGCGAGTTCCCGTCGGAAAACCGCCAATTTTTGACAAAGAACCGGATCTTTCTTCCCTGGCGAGTTTTAACCAGGAAAATATGGAAGTAGTTTTTGTTGAAACGCAGGCAGCAATTAAAGAAGTTATTTTTAAACAATACCAATCTTCGAAGTTCCCTTTAAAACTCGCTTTTAATCTAAACGACAATAATTTAAACTTTAAAAAAGTAAACTTCAGCAAAACAAGCGCGAGCTTTGTCCACAAAGACAATACTAAAGAGATTGTAAAAGTTTTTAATTTTGCTAAAGCAGAAAATTACACCATTGATTTAGAAATAAACGTGCGTAATATGTCCAATCTGCCATTGCAATGGGATCTTCCCCTTTCTTTGGGGACAATTAATTTTAAAACTGATCCTGAGCAAGCGCGTTACAGAAATGTAGCTGCTTTAGAGCAAGGAAAGATAATACAAATCAATCCCAAAAAAAACACAATCTTAAACCAGGTAAAATTTGCCAGTATCCGCGACAGGTATTTTTGTAATATAGTGGAACCGGAGTGCGCAACAAAAACATTGTACGTGAATAAAATTAATGCTAATGAAAGCGAAATTAATTTTGTTTGTCAGGCAAGCATCGTTGCTCCCGGAGCAACATTAGTACAGAAATATCGTATCTATTTGGGGCCAGAAGACTTGCGGATTATTAAAAATGCTAATTTTACTTGGGCCGGGGTGATTAATTATGGTTTTTTTGATATTATTTCTCAGGTGCTTTTAAAGCTTTTAGAGGTATTCTATAATTTAGTGCATAGCTGGGGCTGGGCGATTATTATTTTGAGCATTGCAATTTATCTGATTCTCTTCCCTCTTACCTTGAAACAAATGCGCTCCATGAAAGAAATGCAGGCCTTGCAACCCAAGATTGCAGAGCTGAAAAAACTTTATAAAGATAATCCGCAGAAGCTGCACAAAGAAACTCTGGAATTATATAAGGAGCATAAAGTAAATCCTTTTGGTGGCTGTCTGCCTTTATTATTGCAGATGCCGATATTCTTTGCTTTATACCAGGCGCTGATCCGTTCTATTGCTTTAAAAGGCTCGAGCTTTTATTGGATTAAAGATCTTTCCGAGCCAGATCGTATGCCTTTGCCTATGACTTTACCGGTAATCGGAAACACCATTAATATCCTGCCAATACTCATGGCAATATTGATGTTTTTCCAACAAAAAGCATCCTTGGCTTCTACGAGCAGTGAATATGCAGAACAGCAAAAAATCATGCTTTTTGTGATGCCTTTAATGTTTGGTTTTATTTTTTACACTATGCCAGCTGGGCTGGTATTATATTGGTTCGTGAATAGCTTTTTAATGGCCATTTATCAATTTAGAATGAATAGGGTAAAATGACCCTTCGACTCGCTAGCGCTCGCTCAGGGTCATCCTGAGCGGAGGAATGGCGAGTTGAACAAGTAGAAAGTCGAAGGATGACCCCGACAAAAACTAGTATTGAAATTGAAGGCAAAAACGTAGAAGAGGCAGTAAAAATTGCCTTGCAGAAATTAAAACTGCCCCGGGATAAGGTAAAAATAGAAGTGCTTTCTGAAGAAGAAAAAGGCTTGTTTGGTATGGCTGGAGCAAGGCCGGCAAAAGTAAGAGTGAGCCTAATTAAGGGTAAAGAAAAGACTTGACAAGCAGCGTAGATTTAAGATAATGGTGTTAATGAAATTTGTTCTGATTATAGAGGAAAATGTTCTATTGAGAACAATTGGGGTTCCGCGTAGAACTATTTATAACTATATGAATGACAATGGGTAAGATAATCGCGATTTGTAATCAAAAAGGCGGCACAGGCAAAACTACCTCGGCGGTGAACATAGCTGCCTATTTAGCCTTGGCTGGGAAAAAAGTTTTGCTCATTGATTTAGATCCGCAAGCCAATGCCACCAGTGGTTCAGGCATCAATAAGCACAATGTTACTAAAAGCACCTACCACGTTTTATTAGAAGAATTAGATATTAATGAAACCCTGCAGCCGACGGCAATTAGTGGTTTTTATTTGTCCCCGGCCAATTTGGATTTGACTGGAGCAGAGGTAGAATTAGTCAGCGCCTTAGGCAGGGAGTTTCGTTTAAAAAGAGCCTTACAAAAAGTAAGAGATAATTTTGATTTTGTGATTATTGATTCACCGCCTTCCCTGGGATTACTTACCATTAATGCCTTATGTGCAGCTGATTCTATTCTTGTGCCAGTGCAGTGTGAATATTATGCGCTAGAAGGTGTGACGCAACTCATTAATACGATTAAACTTATAAAAGATAACCTCAATCCGAACCTAGATATTGAAGGCGTATTGCTCACCATGGCAGACTTTAGAACTAACCTTACAAAAGAGGTGGTGCAAGAAGTAAAGAACCACTTTAAAAATAAAGTTTATAATACGGTGATCCCGCGCAGCGTGCGTTTAACTGAAGCACCAAGCTTTGGGAAACCCGTAGTATTGTATGATAAAGAATCATTAGGCGCAAAAAAATACGAAGAATTAGCCAGCGAAATGCTTGGTTTCAAATTGGACATTTCCAGATTGGACATTTCTGAATCAAAAGAAGTCACTGGTTAACCTTAATAGGAGAGCACTCATGGAAAGAAGGGCTTTAGGAAAAGGAATCAGCGCTTTAATCCCGGAAAAAGAAAGTGAAGCAAAAGAAGAGATAATCTTTCTTAAGCTAAATCAGATCAAACCCAATCCTCTTCAGCCGCGCGAAGACTTTGATCCGGAAAGCCTGCAAGAGCTTGCCCAGTCAATCAAGGAAAAAGGGGTAATTCAGCCTGTATTGGTAAGAAGAAGAGGAGATCAGTACGAACTGATCGCAGGAGAGCGCAGGTTCCGTGCAGCAACGGCCTTGGGCCTTCAGGAAGTCCCGGCGCTGGTAAAAGAAGTCAATGACCAGGATTCATTGGAACTTTCATTAATTGAGAATATTCAACGCCAAGAACTCAATTCCATTGAAGAAGCACGCGCCTACCAATATTTGATTGATAAGTTTGATTTAACCCAAGACCGGGTGGCTGAGGTTTTAGGCAAGGCGCGGGCAACAATTACTAACACATTGCGGTTATTGAAGTTACCGCAAGAGATTCAAGAGGATCTGCGTAAGAACCGTCTTTCTTTTGCGCATGGCAAGACCTTGTTGGAAATTGATGATCCTAACCAGCAGCGCAGGCTCGCGCACGAGGTTATCTCTAAAGGCCTCTCGGTAAGGGAATTAGAGTCTTTGGTAAAAATTCATCGGCCGAAAATCAGCAAACAAAAAATTCGTCAAGGTAATCGCGAGCCATTCGTCGCAGCGCTGGAAGAAGAATTGCAGCAGGTTTTGGCAACCAAAGTAAGAATCGCCAAAAGAAACAAGCGCGGCCACATCAATATAGAATTTTATTCGCAGGAAGATTTGGAAAGAATAATTAATAAAATCAGAGGAGGTAATATTCGATGAATCAAGCAGTTTTAATTCTCATCAAACCCGACGGGCTAAAAAAATCTCTCACCGGAAATATCCTCACCAGGCTGTCTGAAACAAAATTAGAGATTGTTGCGGCAAAGATGGTGCGGGTTTCCCAAGCACTTGGGCGCGAACACTACAAGCATCTTCAGGACAAGTCGTTCTTTGATGAACTGGTGAAGTATCTGCAGGGAGAATTACACGATAGGCGTAAGGTGATGGCCTTGGTTTATTACGGAGAAGATGCAATCACCAAATGCCGGGAATTAGCAGGCGCAACAAACCCGGAAGAGGCAGAATCAACTTCTATCCGCGGCTCATACGGCAGAATCACCACCGCCGGGGTTTATGAAAATGTGATCCATGTTTCTTCGAATCCGTCCGAAGCAGAGCGGGAAATTAAATTATGGTTTATGCCCAAGGAAATAATCGTTGATTTATATCCGACGAAGAAAATAGAAGAAAAGAAGACAGTGGAAGTCTGGAGCTAAGGAGAAGAAGATGTTATATAGTATGACTGGTTTTGGCGGCAGAGAAACAAAGATCGGGCCTTTAGGCAAGTTATCCGTCGAGCTAAGGAGTATTAATCATAAATTCCTGGAGATTGTTTTACATATGCCGGAAGGCTTTTTATCTCTGGAGGACAAAATCAAAAAAGAGATTGAGGCGCAACTAAAACGCGGAAGGGTTACCTGTGTAATCAATATCGGGGCCGCACAAACCGGAAGTGTATCGGTGAACAAGACATTACTGAAAAAATATGCATCTCTTTTAAAAAATACCCAGAAGCAGTTTAATCTCCGGGATGATATCAGCCTCGATACGATTATCCGCTTGCCGGGGGTGTTGTCATTGGGAGGAAATGATATAGACAAGGCGGCTTTCTGGCCTAAAATAAAAAATTTATTAGCCGCTGCGCTTAGTGACCTGGTAAAAATGCGGCAGAAGGAAGGCGCGGCATTGGGCGGTTTTTTAAAGAGGCGCGCGCAGGTGCTGAAGAAAGAGCTCGAAGGAATTAAGGCGCGTTTTAAGTCCGTGGTAAAAAATAAAATCAGCTCTTTAAAAAGCGACGAGGAACGTTCGAGTTTTTTAAAAGATACGGATATCTCCGAGGAGCTGGAGAGGCTGGAGTTCCACATTAAAAATTTTAGCCAAAAGCTGTCTAAGAATTCACCCATCGGTAAAGAACTGGATTTTATTGCACAGGAGATGCAGAGAGAGGCCAATACCATCGGCGCCAAATCCTGCGATACGGGGATTTCTGCCAAGGTTGTGCAGATAAAAAGCCAAATTGAAAAAATAAGAGAACAGGTGCAAAACTTAGAGTGAGAGGGATTATTTTCGTTATTTCTGGCCCGTCGGGATCCGGCAAGACCACGCTTGCCGAGCATGTGCTCGGGGACCGAAAACTGAAAAAAAAGCTGTTCCGCTCCATTTCTTTTACTACAAGGCCGAGGCGTTCCAGGGAAAAGGACAAGAAAGATTACTATTTTATCACCCCCGAAGAGTTTAAAAAATACCTCAAAGCGAAAAAAATTCTTGAATGGACGAAGTATTTAGGGTATTATTACGCCACGCCCAAAGACGTTGTCGATAAAAGACTTAAGGCGGGTAAAAGTGTTATATTGTGTTTAGATTTTAAGGGTGCGGCAAAGATAAAACGCTTATACCCAAAAAACACAATTACTATTTTTGTGGCACCGCCCTCATTAGAGGTGCTTACACATAGAATCAAGAACCGTTGCCATAGGACCGGGCTGCATGAAATACGCAGGCGGGTGGAAATTGCGAAAAAAGAATTGCTGAATGCCCGTCACTATGATTACTGTTTATTGAACCAGGACCTCGAGGCAGCGCAAAAAGAGTTGAAAGAAATTATTATTCATAATTTAACAAAGGAAGGTTAGCATGGAATATGTACCCTTGGAAAAACTTTTAGATAAATGTAATTATTCGATTTACAAGTTAGTCATTTTAGCGTCGAAAAGGGCATTAGAAATAGCAGAGGGCCAGCCGAAATTAGTGGCTATCAGTCCTTCTGTTAAGCCATCGACGATTGCACTGCATGAAATTGCTGCAGGAATGGTTTTTCTAAAAAAAGAGAAAGCAGATAAATGAAACAGGGGAAGAATATTATTTTAGGAGTGGCCGCCAGCATCGCCATATATAAAGCCTGTGATATTGTGCGGCAGCTGCAAGAAGAAGGCTGCAATGTCACGGTGGTGATGACAGAAGAGGCAGAAGAATTGATCCGGCCGGTAGTATTCCAATCCTTAAGCGGAAATAAAGTGTACCGGGGGCTGTTTGAAGACCCAGAGGCCTGGGATACAAAACATATTTCTTTGGCGGAGAAAGCGGATTTAGTCTTAGTCGCGCCTGCGACGGCAAACATCATCGGAAAAATTGCCGGCGGCATTTGCGATGATCTCTTGACCTGCGTAATTACGGCAACACAAGCACCAGTTTTAATTGCGCCGGCGATGAATACAAATATGTACAATAATAAAATTGTGCAAGATAATATTAAGAAACTCAAGGCGACAGGATACAGGTTTGTTGGCCCGCAAGAGGGCAGGCTTGCTTGCGGGAAAAATGGGATGGGCTGCTTGGCTGGGGTTGAAACGATTATAAAAGACGTAAAAAAATATTTATAATTTGGCGACGTAGCCAAGTGGCAAGGCAGCTCTCTGCAAAAGAGCTATTCAGCGGTTCGAATCCGCTCGTCGCCTTGAATTTTACGAAGTAAAATTCATCCCGAGCAATGCTTATTTAGGGTTACTTTGCGAGGGACATAAAATTTTTCCTCCTCGCAGCTTAGTTTGTCTAATAGCTGCTCGGAGTCAATTTTCAGGAACTTAGTAACAGGAAAATTGAGGGCAAGTGGTGGAATGGCATACACGACAGACTTAAAATCTGTTGGCAGCAATGTCGTGAGGGTCCGACTCCCTCCTTGCCCATTTAAAAATAGGGACGCGTAGCTCAGTTGGTTAGAGTACTTCCTTGACATGGAAGGGGTCACAGGTTCAAGTCCTGTCGCGTCCACCAGAAAAGCGTAAAGTTAAAAGCGCAAAACTAAAACGCAAAACTTAAAACGTTTTAAACTTTAATTTTACGTTTTTCGCTTTGCATTTTACGCTAAAAGGATGTTTTATATGGATCTAAGTGTTTTACGGCATTCTTGTTCGCATGTGATGGCACAGGCAGTGAAAGAGCTCTGGCCGGAAGTGAAATTAGGCATTGGGCCTTCAATAGAAGACGGATTTTATTATGATTTTGATAAAAAAGAGCCTTTTACCGACGATGATTTAGCGAGCATCGAAAAGAAGATGCGCCAGATTATCGAAAAGAAAGAGCCTTTTATTAAAGAAGAACTGGCGAAAAATGATGCCCTGGAATTATTTAAAAAGCTCAAAGAAGATTATAAAATAGATTTAATCAATGCAATCCCCGAAGATAGAGTCTCAATTTATAAGACGGGAGAGAATTTTCTGGATTTATGCCGCGGCCCGCACATCGCATCAACTGGGGAAATTAAGGCCTTTAAGCTTTTGTCTGTAGCCGGTGCTTATTGGCATGGCATTGAAACTAACCCCATGCTGCAGAGGATTTATGGTACTTGTTTTGAAACGCAAAAAGAATTAGACACATATTTAAAAAATTTGGAAGAAGCAAAAAAGCGCGACCACAGAAAACTCGGGCCGCAATTAGGGTTCTTTGATATTTATCATGAAGAGGCAGGGCCGGGCCTGGTGTTTTATCTGCCCAAGGGGGCACTGTTGCGCACAATTATTGAGGACTACGAAAAGAAGGAGCATCTCAAGCGTGGTTATGAGATGGCCATTACTCCGCATATTATGCAGGCAGGGCTTTGGCAGACCTCTGGGCACCTGGAATATTATAAAGAAAACATGTATACTTTTAAGATTGAAGAAAAAGAATTTGTCCTGAAGCCGATGAATTGCCCGGGGCACATGTTAATCTATAAATCGAAGACGAGAAGTTACAAGGATTTGCCCTTTCGTTTGTTCGAGCTAGGCACAGTATATCGCCATGAAAAAGCCGGGGTCTTGCACGGGCTATTGCGCGTACGCGGGTTTACCCAAGATGATGCGCATATATTTTGCCTGCCCGCACAACTGAAGGCAGAGATAAAAGGAGTGATAGATTTTGTTTTTGAGACGATGAAGACCTTTGGCTTTACTGATGTGGGTATTGAATTAAGCACCCAGCCGGAAAAACATATCGGCACTGATGAAGATTGGCAAAGGGCAACCGCTGCCTTGGAAGAGGCCTTGAGAGAAAAAGGTTTGGCATATGATATTTGTGCCGGAGAAGGCGCGTTCTATGGGCCAAAAATCGACATTAAACTAAAGGACGCCCTGAATAGAAAATGGCAGTGCGCTACGGTGCAATGCGATTTTGCTCTACCAAAGAGATTTAACCTGGAATATGTGGACAGCGACGGGACAACAAAACAACCGATTATGCTGCACCGGGTGCTTTTGGGCAGCGTGGAAAGGTTCATCGGAGCCTTATTGGAGCATTATGCCGGTGCGTTGCCAATATGGTTATCGCCGGTACAGGTTAACCTGATACCGATTAACGAGGCAGTAGTAGATTATGCCGAGAAAATAAAAGCACAACTGGAAGATTGCGGGATCAGGGTAGCAATAAATGCCAGTAGTGAAACCTTAAACAAGCGTATTCGTCAATCTGAAGTAGAAAAAAATCCTTATGCCTTGATTATAGGAGAGCGTGAAGCAAAAGAAAACGCCGTTGCAGTAAGAGCAAGAGGCAAGGGTGACGCAGGCACGATGCCGGTAGATGAATTTATACAAAAAATAAAAAAAGAAATTAAAGAGAAACAATAAGAGAAAGGAAGGTGGTTGCTATAAATAAGTATATCCGTGTTAATGAAAAGATCCGTGTACCGCAAGTGAGGCTAATTGGCCCGGAAGGTAATCAGTTGGGGATTATGGCGACGAGCCGCGCCCAAGAAATGGCGAATCAATATGAGTTGGATTTGGTTGAGGTGGCGCCTGCCGCAACTCCGCCGGTCTGCCGGATTATCGATTACAGCAAATTTAAATATGACCAGGAGAAGAAAGAGCGCGAGGCAAAAAAGCACCAAAAGTTAACTCATCTTAAAGAAGTACGCGTCAAGCCAAACATCGACGAACATGATTACCAAACCAAGCTCAAACAAGTCGTCACTTTTTTAAAGAAAAAAGATAAAGTGAAGATCAATCTTTTCTTCCGCGGCAGGCAAATGGAACATCTTGACCTGGGAAGAAAGATTTTAGATAAATTTATCGCTGATACACAGAACGACGGACAAATTGAAAAAGAACCGATGTTGGAAGGAAGAATAATTTCATTGGTGGTTGCGCCAAAATAAAAAAGAAACGAGGAAAATAAAAATGAAGATGAAGCTCAAAACGAAAAAGGGAGTAGCAAAAAGATTCAAATTCAGCAAAAAGGGAAAGATTAAATTCGCCCCTTGCGGAAAAAGCCACTTAGCAACAAATAAAAAAACCAAGAAGATCCGCAGGCTGAGAAAAGAAGAAGTAATTACCGGTTCAAGAGAAATAATGTATTTAAAAAGAATGTTACCGTACGGGTAAAATGTTATAATGATGAAGGAGCAGTGAAATGGCAAAAATCAAACACAGTGTTGCGACACGAAGAAGAAAGAAGAGAACGCTAAAGGCGGCGAAAGGATTTTGGGGGGACCGCAGTAAGCAATACCAGCAGGCACGGCGCGCGCTGATGCATGCAATGGTCTATGCATACAGGGACAGGCGCGTGAAGAAAAGAGAATTCAGGGCGCTTTGGATTACGCGCATGAATGCGCTTTGCCGCGAATTAGGCACTACCTACAGCAAGTTTGTCAATGGCCTCAAAAAAGCAAAAATCGGCTTGAATAGAAAAATTCTTGCGGATTTAGCGGTGAATGACCGCAAGGCGTTTGAGAAATTAGTTGATTTGGTAAAAGGCAATAAATAATTAAGAAGCGAGAGGCGCATGTATATCATTATAGTTGGTTGCGGACGTGTAGGTTCACAACTGGCAAGGCTCTTGTCTGGCGAAAGCCATAATGTAGTAGTAATTGATAAGGCCCAATCTTCCTTTGACCGGTTAGGAGGGACATTTAACGGCCTTACTCTCGTTGGGAACGGTTTTGATTTGGAGTTATTGAAACAGGCAGGGATTGAAAAGGCGGATGCCTTTTGCGCCGTAACCAACGGAGACAATACAAACCTGATTTCCGCTCAGGCTGCGAAGAGAATCTTCAACGTCCCCAAGGTGATTGCCCGCGTGTATGACCCGCAGCGCGCGCATATTTATTCTGCGCTCGGCCTGGATATTATCAGCGGTACCGTGCTTTTTGCCTCGATGTTGAGAGACAAAATTATCGAAAGCCATTTTTCCAGTTATTTAATTGAAACCAAGGAGCTGGGCGTCTTGGAAATTGAGGCCAAGGATGATTTAATCGGTAAATCCGTCCAGGATATAAATATGCCTGATGAACTTTTGATTGCGACGATCAGAAGAATGGATGGGGTAATTATTCCCCAGCCACAAACTATTTTAAAGGCTAAAGACGTCTTATTGGCAGTAGTAAAGGTCTCCAGCCTGCAAAAAGTTAAAGAAAAATTTAATTTATAAAAGACTATGTATATTATTATTATTGGCGCGGGGAAAGTAGGGTTTTTCTTAACCAAGAGGCTAATTGATAACAAACACGTCGTAAGCATAATAGATAAAGATAGGGCGTTATGCGAAGCAATTGCCAAGCAAATTGATGTATTGGTGATTAACGGCGACGGCTGCGATCCCAATATTCTCGAAGAAGCCGGAATTGCCAGGGCCGATGTTGTGGCGGCAGTAACCGGTGAAGATGAAGACAACCTGATTATCTGCCAGTTGGCCAAAGAAAAATTCAATATGCATAGGACGGTGGCCAGGGTGAATAACCCTGATAACGAACACACTTTTTTTGAATTAGGCGTAGATGTCCCGATAGATTCGACAAAGATCATCGCGAAAATTATCGAAGAAGAAGTTTCATTTTCGGATTTTGTAAACCTGATGAGTTTTAAACGCGGGAAACTTGCGATAGTCCGCGTTGACCTGCCGGCAGATTCGCCGGTAATCAATAAACAGCTGCACGAAATCCAATTACCCAAAGACTCGGTCCTGGTTTCTATCGTTAGAGGGGAAGAGGTGATTGTCCCTAAAGGCGATACAGTGCTTAAACCAGGCGATGATGTTATTGCCTTAACGCTCGTCGGTAATGAACCGCAGTTATTAAGCTTATTAGTGGGAAAGATATAAGATGAAGCCAAAAGAAATTTTCAATGTGATATTGGGAATTGGCACAGAAGTTGGTTATGGCTTTGTAATCATGTCCCTGGCATTTTTAATCAGCCTCTTATTCACCCTAAAATGATTTTACGCCCCAAGATAGAAGATGTTAAAGCAATAGGTTATTATTTAGGTAAGGTTGCGATTGGCCTGGGCCTTTGTATGTCCATACCTATAATAATCGGCCTGGCATTCCGCGAGATAAATCCCACCTTAGATTTCTTAATTGGTGCAGAAATAACCCTGATTTTCGGCATTGCCCTTACTAAGTTGTGCCATACGGAAAAAGATTTAAGCTGGATGCAGGGAATGATTGTGGTTTCTCTTTCTTGGCTTGTGGCTACTGTTTTAGGGGCAATCCCGCTCTATTTAAGCGGGCATTGGAATTCATTTCTTGATGCCTGCTTTGATGCAATGTCGGGTTTTGCAACAACAGGCCTTACCTTGGTGCAGAACTTGGACCATATGTCTTATGCGCATAATTTATGGCGGCACTTAATTATGTTTATCGGAGGCCAAGGCATAGTCATAGTCGCCTTGTCTTTCTTTGTCAAGGGCGCAAGCGGTGCCTTCAAGATGTATGTGGGTGAAGCAAGGGACGAAAAAATATTACCGAATGTTATCGATACCAGCCGTTTTATCTGGATAGTAAGCATTGTTTATCTGATTCTTGGGACATTGGCATTGGCAATCACAGGGATGTTGAGCGGTATGCAGCCGGGAAATGCGTTTTTTCACGGTGCCTGTGTATTTATGGCTGCCTTTGATACCGGCGGGTTTGCGCCGCAGTCGCAAAATATACTTTATTACCACAGCTTTGTTTACGAAACAGTCACCATTATCATTATGATTTTAGGCGCGCTAAATTTTAAACTGCATTATCATCTTTGGATGGGGAACCGTAAGGAAATAATCAAAAATATTGAAACAAAGACGCTTTTTATTACCGTGATGATTACATTTTTTATTACTGCAATGGGATTGGCGCAATCAGGGATTTATCCCAGGGCCATCCTTTTGTTCCGAAAGGGTTTTTATCAACTTATTTCCGGGCACACGGGTACAGGTTTTCAAACGATCTACGCCAACCAATTCAATAACGAGTGGAGCCATCTGGCCTTAGTCGGTGTAATTTGTGCCATGGCCTTAGGAGGCGCAGTTTGCTCGACAACGGGCGCCATAAAAATGCTGCGCATCGGAATAATCTTTAAGGCTCTTTTAGAAGATATTAAAAAAATTATCTTGCCGGAAAGGGCGGTGATTGCCCAGAAATTTCACCATATCAAAGATATGTTTCTTGAAGACAAGCAGGCGCGTTCGGCGCTTTTAATTACCTTGGCATATTTAGTGCTCTATGGCCTGGGTGCTATCGTCGGGATGCATTATGGATATCCCTTTTTGAATTCCTTGTTTGAATCAACATCAGCAGCAGCCAACGTTGGACTTTCCTGCGGGGTAACAAGTATAAATATGCCCAGCGCACTGAAGGTTACATATATATTACAGATGTGGGCCGGCCGTCTGGAATTTATGTCGATATTTACTTTGATCGGGTTCTTAGTCGCGGCGGTGAGGGGCAAGTGATGGATAATAATGTCAAATATCAAAATCCAAATGTCAAAATAAATCCAAAATCCCAATATCAAATAATAAAACATTGGTTTTGTCATTTAAGATTTGTAATTTGTGCTTATTTTGTCATTTGTGCTTTGACATTTGTCATTCAGCCGAGTAATTCCTTTGCCCAATCAATTTCCAGTACCGAGTTGATTAATAATGCCAAGCTTTACGACGGAAAAATTATTGCTTACGAAGGAGAAGTAATCGGTGATATAATGAAGCGCGGGCAGTTTGCCTGGATAAATTTGAATGATGGCAAGAATGCCATTGGTATTTGGGTAAATAAAGATCTCACTCGAGAAATTCTGCTTTCCGGTAGCTACCGTTATAGAGGAGATTGGATTGAAGTAACCGGAGTTTTTCATCGCGCCTGCCTAGAGCACGGTGGCGATCTAGATATCCATGCGCAGGCCTTACGTAAAATTAACAACGGAAGGTTAATTGTAGAAAGAGCCAATTTAGAAAAAAGAAATTTCTTTTTAATTTTATCAGGAGTGTTATGTCTCATATTGATCTTGACGCAATTAAAGCGGAAATCGAAAAAGTAGGTTCGAGCTCTGAATTAGAATCTTTGCGCATCAAGTATTTAGGCAGAAAAGGCCTGATCGCGCAAATGATGAGCGAGATCCCTGCTTTGGCTCAAGAAGAGCGTGCAACCTTTGGCCAAAAAGCCAATGCCTTAAAGAATCAGATTGCCAGCTTGCTCGCAGAGAAAGAAAATTCCCTGGGTAAGCAGCCGAGTTCTGCTTCCAAATTAAATGTGGATATCTCTATGCCGGGGATTGCCCAGGAATTAGGCCGAGAGCATCCGATTACCCAGGTGATTGATGAAATCTGCGAGATTTTTATCCGCATGGGGTTTTCCGTCGTAGAAGGCCCGGAAATCGAAAGCGAATTCAATAATTTCACCGGACTAAACATTCCATTAGAGCACCCTTCTCGGGATGCCTTTGATACTTTTTATCTAAAAGACTATGACAAATTGCTTTTAAGGAGCCATACTTCTCCAGTGCAGATCCGCGCGATGAAAGCACGCAAGCCTCCTTTGGCAGTAGTTGTTCCAGGGAGAGTTTACCGGCCGGATGCCACAGATGCCTCGCACTTATTCATGTTTCATCAGATTGAGGGTTTTATGGTGGGCCACGACATTAAATTTTCCGACTTAAAAGGGATTTTGGAAACTTTTGCCAAGGCGGTTTTCGGAAAAGATATCAAGATGCGTTTTCGGCCGCACTTTTTTCCTTTTACAGAGCCGTCGGCAGAAGTGGATATTTCTTGTTCGATGTGTAAAGGAAAGGGTTGTCCTTCCTGCGGAAGAAAAGGTTGGCTAGAGATACTGGGTTCTGGGATGATTCACCCCAATGTTTTTAAACACGTCGGGTATGACCCTAAAAAATATTCCGGATTTGCCTTTGGCATGGGCGTTGAGCGCATTGCCATGCTCAAATATGGGATTAGAGATATCCGGTTATTCTGTGAAAACGATCTAAGATTCTTAAAACAATTTTAAAACATGAAAGTAACTTATAATTGGCTAAAAGATTTTGTAGAGATTAAAATTCCCGCTGAGGCGCTGGCTAATAAGTTGACTATGGCAGGCCTTGAGGTGGTTTCTCTGGAAGAGCGTAACGGAGATTTTATCTTTGAGATTGAAATTACCTCTAATCGCCCGGATTGGTTGAGTGTTATCGGCGTGGCAAGGGAAGTCGCAGCGATTACAAGTTCAAAGGTCAAAACTCAAAGTTCAAAGGTAAAGGTTAAAGGCCAAAAGTTAAAAAAAGCAAGTGAAAATCTAAAAATAGAAACTGAAGACAAAAAAGACTGCCCGTTATATACCGCTAAAATCGTCCGGGGAGTAAAAGTCGGGCCTTCTCCGAACTGGTTGAAGGACCGGTTGGAATTAATCGGCTGCCGCAGCGTGAATAATATTGTTGATATTACTAATTATGTTTTATTTGAAACCGGCGAACCATTGCACGCCTTTGATTTAGATAAATTAGCTATTGGAGAAATTATTATCCGCCGGGCAAAAAAAGATGAGAAAATTACTACGATAGATGCACAGCAAAGAGCGCTCAATGAGGATATTTTAGTGATTGCAGATAGAGAAAAATCCGTAGCTGTGGCAGGTGTGATGGGCGGAAAAGACACAGAGGTAAGCTACAATACAAAGAATATCTTATTGGAAGCGGCAATATTTAACCCAATCATTATCCGACGGGAAAGGCAAAAATTAGGCCTACAAACAGATTCTTCTTACCGCTTTGAAAGAGGGATTGATGCGGAAACTGTTTTGGCTGCATCTAAGAGGGCAGCGCAATTAATCCAAGAGTTGGCAGGCGGAGAACTGATTTTAGAAAAAGCATCCAGCATAGTAAAACCCAAGAAAAAAAGCATTATTTTAAAGATAGATTCGGTAAGCAAAATCCTGGGAATCAAGATTCCACAGGTAAAAATTAAAAAAATCCTTATTGATTTAGGGTTCCAGGTAAAATTAAAAACAAAAAACAGTTTAAACGTCTTTGTCCCGTCACATCGGCAGGATGTAAATTTAGAAATTGATTTAATCGAAGAAATTGCGCGCATCTTCGGGTATGAATCTATTCCTACCACCCTTCCGCAGATTAAGCCGCAGATAAGCTTATGCACACGAAAAGATGATGTCTCGAGGATAAAAAAGATACTTTTCGGCCTGGGCTTAAATGAGGTAATTACTTATAGTTTGGTAGACAGGGCATCTCTGGAGGGTTTCTCGCAAGCAGAGCCCGTGGCAATTCAGAATCCCTTAAGCAATGACCAGGAAGTATTAAGAACCACGCTTGCCGCGTCTTTGGGCAAATGTGTGGCTTATAACCTGAATCAAAAACAAGATTATATAAGTATTTTTGAAATCGCAAAAATCTTTCAGGCAAAAGATAAATCCGCGCCTACGGAAGAGCTTTTTTTAGGGATTGCCCTCTGCGGAGAGAAAATGATGCTATTGGATAAAGGCCTGGTCAGGGAAGAGATGGGGCTCTTGCATCTTAAGGGTATGCTCGACGTGGTTTTTTCGAGGCTGGGGATTAAAGATTATAATTTTAAAGTTGAGGCATCAGGGGAAATATCTGTTTTAGTGCATGGCGAATGGTCGGGAAGGCTCACGCAGCTAAGCAAAAATATTCTTGGCCGCCTCGAGATAAAAAATAGAAATGTTGTAGTGGCGGAAATTGATTTAGAGAAAATTTTCTCCCAAACAGATTTAAAAAAACAATTTAAACCTCTGGCAGTTTTTCCAGGCATCTCAAGAGATATCAGCCTCGTGCTCAAAGAAGAGGTTTCTGCACAAGAGATATTGGATTTAGTGAAAGAAAAAGGCTTGCCTTTATTAAAAGAAGCAGCGGTGGTGGATTTTTATAAGGGCAAACAAATCCCGCAAGGCTTTAAAGGCCTGACTGTATCTTGTCTTTATCGCCTGGATGAGCGGACTTTGACTGAAGAGGAAATCACCCCGGTCCATTCTTCAATTACGTCTTTATTAGTAGAAAAACTCGGCGCGCAAATCAGGTAAATTTTCCGGAGATTGATTTATTTGGCAGTTGTGTTATACTTGATTTAGCCACTCTGGATAATATTCCCTGCAGTGCGCGTGAGAAAACAAATGATTGGTGATCCAACACCAATAATGAGGGAGCCAAATCCTTTGACGCTGCGGCGTCAAAGTCCGGCACCCACTTGGAACCAAAATGGTTCAACCAATCATTTCCCACGGCACAAGCGGGGATTTTTTTATGGACTTTTTCGAAAAACAAGACAAAACCGACCCCAAAGACCTTCCGCTTGCCGTGCGTATGCGGCCGAGTGCCCTAGATGACTTTATCGGCCAGGAGCACATTGTCGGCAAGGGCAAGCTCCTGCGTCGAGCAATTGAAGCAGACCGGATTAGTTCGGTAATCTTGTTTGGACCTCCCGGCGTGGGCAAAACTTCCCTTGCCTGGTGTATCGCCAATATCACTAAAGCCAATTATATTGCCATCAATGCCACGACTTCTAATGTTGAGGAATTACGTAAAGTAATCAATCAAGCCAAGGCAATTAAGGCCACTGGCGGCAAGAAAACCATCCTTTTTATCGACGAGATCCACCGTTTTAATAAGGCCCAGCAAGATGTGCTCCTGCCGGATATCGAAGATGGCAATCCGATATTAATCGGCGCCACTGTACACAATCCATTTTTTTCGCTTGCCTCACCATTATTATCGCGTTCGCTGGTCTGCGAGTTGAAGGCTTTAAAAGCAAATGAAGTAGTGGTTATTTTAAATCATGCCTTAAAAGATAAAGAACGCGGCTTAGGAAAACTCAACATAAAATCTGAAAAAAAAGCCTTGGAATTTTTGGCAAAGATTTGCGAAGGAGATGCGCGCCGGGCGCTCAGTGCCTTGGAAGTTGGGGTATTAACTACCGAGCCGGATAAAGAGGGAGTAATTAAGTTTGATTTAGAAGTTGCCGCAGAATCCATTCAGAAAAAACCTGTGGTCTATGATAAAGATGAAGACGGGCATTATGATACAGCCTCGGCTTTTATTAAGTCTATGCGCGGCTCTGATCCCGACGCTGCTTTATACTGGATGGCAAAGATGCTCTATGCCGGAGAAGACCCGCGTTTTATTGCGCGCAGGATTTGTATCCTCGCAGCAGAAGATGTGGGTAATGCCGATCCATTGGCAATCGTTTTAGCAAACGCAGCCTTGCAGATTTCCGAATTCGTCGGTATGCCGGAAGCACGCATTCCTTTGGCACAGGCCTGTATTTATGTTTCCTGCGCACCAAAATCTAACGCCAGTTATTTGGCAATTGATAAGGCGCTTTCTGATATTGAAAGCGAAAAAGTCCAGGAAGTTCCGGATCATCTCAAAGATACAACTCTGGATGGTGACGCCTTAGGCCATGGCAAAGACTATAAATATGCCCATGATTACCCAGAGCACTACGTCAAACAAAAATATACACGTAAAAAAGTCCGCTACTACGAACCCACCGATATCGGCTCTGAAGCAAAAATTAAACAACGACTAGACAAGTTGCGCGGCGAGAAGGAATAAGTTTTTTTGCCTGTGTCTTGTCTGTGCTTTTTTGCGGGAACGCTTGTTTATTCTAAAATACCTCTGGCTAAAATCTCCATTCGCTCGAAATCCTGCCAGAGGCATTTTATCTATTATAGAAGCGCTACTTTTTTGCGGGTGACTGCGGAGCCGAGGCCCCTGCCGCGCGCAACGAAGTGAGCACGGCGGGGTGGCGCAGCAGGCAGGACCCGCAAAAAAGAACCGCTTTGACCTCTTTTTTCCCTTGCCCGACCCCAGGAATAGTGCTAAAATAATAAAGATAATTTTGCGGAGAAAAAATGATTATTACAGAGCAGAAACCTATTGCAGAGATTATAGATAGCTTAAAAAATTACCAGAAAATCTTCCTGATTGGCTGCGGAGAATGCTCAACTACCTGTAAGACAGGCGGGGAAGCTGAAATAGCCAAGATGAAGGAAGTACTCCAGGCAGCAGGAAAGACGGTTGTGGGCAGTTGTATCCCGGAAGCGCCTTGCCTGGCGAGTAAAGTAAAGTCAGAATTAGCTAAGAATATGAAATTGCTGCGCGAGTCAGAAGTAGTGTTGGTTTTGGCTTGCGGTTTAGGTGTACAGTCTATTAAAGAAAACGATCGCACAGGAACTACGGTGTTGCCAGCTTGCAATACTTTGTGCGGCGCGCTGATGGATGCCAAGGGAGATTTTTACGAGAAATGCTCGATGTGTGCGGAATGCGTCTTGGCAACTACCGCGGGAATTTGTCCGGTAACGCTTTGTGCCAAAGGCCTGATGAACGGGCCTTGCGGGGGAATGAATAAAGGAAAATGCGAAGTAGATCCGGATAAGGATTGTGCCTGGGTTTTAATTTATAAAGAACTTGAGAGAACAAAAAGAATTGATGAGATGAAAAAGATTCAGGCGCCTAAAGACCACAAGAAAACACTGAAACCTCGACGGATAATGGCGGTGAAATAAATGAGTGATTTAAATTATAGTGATGAGGTAATGGATAATTTTATGCATCCGAGGAACGTCGGGGAAATTCCTGATGCCAGCGGTGTAGGCACTGTCGGGAATCCCATCTGTGGTGACGTAATGAGAATGTATATTAAAGTGGAAAACGATATTATTGTCGATGCCAAGTTCAAAACCTTTGGCTGTGGTGCGGCAATTGCCACGAGTTCCATGGTCACGGAAATGGTAAAAGGAAAATCAATCGAAGAAGCGCTGAAAATTTCTAATAAAGCCGTAGCCGAGGCATTGGGAGGCCTACCTCCAATCAAGATGCATTGTTCGGTTTTGGCAGAGCAGGCATTAAGGCGTGCCTTAGCCGACTATTACAAAAAAATCGGCAGAGACCCCAGCGCGTTTGAACCAAAGGATGAAGATCCTCATGAGCACAGGGTTGACAAAGAAGCAAATTCGTAGTAAAATTCTCTTAAGACTCAAAACACATAAGGAGGAAGACCGAGAGAGAAAGAGTAAAATAATAAAAAATAAGCTTTTTAGAACCTCAAGTTTTAAAAGTGCGAAAATACTGATGTTTTATCTCTCATTTGGCGGCGAGGTCGATACAAAAGAAATGATAAAAGCAGCAACAAAATTAGGTAAGATAGTAGTAGTGCCAGTTTGCGAACATAATAGAATAATAATCAAGCCCAGCATATTAACCCACAAGGCCAGGTTGGAAAAAGGGCCTCATGGGGTGCACGAGCCTGCGGTTAAATACATTGTAAATAAGAATGATTTAGATCTGGTAATAGTGCCAGGATTGGCCTTTGATAAAAAGGGCAATCGGCTTGGCCGCGGCAAAGGCTGCTATGATTATTTCCTGAAACAACTTCCTAAGAAAATACCATCTATTGGCCTGGCATATAGTTTTCAAATCTTACCTGGTGTCCCCGCCACAAAAGACGACGTAAAAGTCGACAAAGTCATTTTCGCCTAGACACACGCATCTACACAATAATCGATTCAAGGTAAAGGAGGGCGATAAGTACCATGCCGAATATAATCATCATATCCGTTGTTATTGGTTTACTATCTTTGGCCGCAGGATATTTATTGAGAAGGTATGTGGCTGAAAAGAAGGTCCAGGACGCTGAAACACAGGCAAAGAGTATTATTGAGCAAGCAAAAAAAGAGGCACAGGATAGGAAGCGCGAGGTAGAGCTGGAAGGAAAAGACCTGCTTTATCGCATGCGCCAGGATTTTGAACGTCAAACTCAGGATAGAAGGCAAGAAATAAGCAATGCAGAAAAAAGGCTGTCGCAAAAAGAAGAGAACATCGACCGCAGGCTCGATCTTTTGGAGAGAAAAGAAAAGGAAATTGAGCAAAGACAGGAAAATACCAAACGGCAAGAAGAAGGCCTCAAGGCAAAAGACGCGCAATTAAATGCCTTGGTTGCAGAAGAAAAAGAAAGGCTGCAAAAAATATCTTCTTTGTCTGCTGAAGAGGCAAAGCAGATTCTGCTTAGCCGCCTGAATGAAGAATTGAGCAATGAAAAAGCAGTTTTGATCAAGAAAGAAGAAGAGGACCTGCGTACAACTGTTGATAAGAAGGCCAAAGAAGTTGTCAGCCTCGCTATTCAGCGCTGCGCTGCTGATCATTCTGTGGAAACAACCGTAAGCGTGGTCATGCTTCCCAGCGATGAAATGAAGGGTAGGGTTATCGGGCGAGAAGGCCGGAATATCCGGGCATTTGAAATGACAACCGGAGTAGATGTAATTATCGATGATACGCCAGAGGCAGTGACCCTTTCTTGTTTTGATACCGTGCGCCGGGAAATTGCGCGCATGGCATTGGAAAAATTAATTTCTGACGGAAGGATCCATCCCGGAAGAATCGAAGAGGTAGTGGAAAAAGCCAAAAAAGAAATGGATGAAAAAATCCGCGAAGAAGGAGAACGCGCGGCTTTTGATTCAGGAATTAATGGCCTGCATCCGGAATTAATCAAGCTTTTAGGTAGATTAAAATACAGGACCAGTTTTGGCCAGAATGCCTTACAGCATTCCAAGGAAGTATCGTTTCTTTTGGGGGTCATGGCTTCAGAGATTGGCCTGGATTTTAAACTTGCCCGCCGCATTGGGCTTTTGCATGATATTGGAAAGGCGATTGACCATCAAGTAGAAGGTACGCATGCAAAGATTGGGGCAGACCTACTAAAGAAATATAACGAGTCGCAAGAAATTCAGGAAGCAGTTGAAGCACATCACGAAGAAATCGAAGCCAAGAGTTTATTTGCAGTCTTGGCAGTTGCCGCAGATGCGATCAGCGCAGCGCGGCCAGGCGCAAGACGAGAAACTCTTGAGACATATATTAAGAGGTTGGAAAAATTAGAGTCAATTGCCAACCAATTTAAAGGCGTTGAGAAAACCTATGCTATTCAGGCCGGCAGGGAAATTCGCGTCATTGTGCAGCCGGAAAAAATAGCCGATCCCGAAGCAATTAATTTGGCGCGCGAGATCCGTAAGAAAATCGAAGAAGGCATGGAATATCCGGGACAGATTAAGGTCACGGTAATTCGAGAAACCAGGGCAATAGAGTACGCAAAATAAAGAAAGTCACAAGACACAAGTCACAGGTCACAGGAAAAATTTTTACATGTGGCATGTGTCCTGTGTCAGGTGACTACAGAATGATATGAATATCCTATTTATCGGCGACATAGTGGGTTCACCCGGCAGGGAAGCAGTCACAAAATTACTGCCTGGGTTAAAAAAAGAGCATCGGCTTGATTTTGTGATTGCCAATGCCGAGAATGCTGCCGGCGGATCAGGCATTACAGAGCGGGTTGCCGATGAATTATTTGATGCAGGCGTGAATGCCTTGACTTCAGGCGATCACATCTGGAAAAAAAGAGAAATCTTTGAGATTATCGGTAAAGATAATCGGATATTGCGCCCAATAAACTTTCCCAGCGGTGCTCCCGGGAGGGGGGCAGGGGTGTTTAAGGCCTCCAATGATTTAAAGATTGGCGTAATGAATGTCCAGGGCCGGGTTTTTATGGATTCTTTAGAATGCCCGTTTAAAACTACTCAAGCAGAAATCGAAAAATTATCCCAGGAAACAAAAATAATTATCGTGGATATCCATGCCGAAGCAACTTCTGAAAAAGTGGCGCTTGGCTGGTATCTGGATGGTAAAGTAAGTGCGGTTCTCGGGACGCATACACATATTCAGACAGCGGATGAAAAAATCCTGCCGCAGGGAACAGCATATATTACAGATGTTGGCATGACCGGGCCGTATGATTCGGTGATTGGAAGAAGGGTAGAAGATGTTTTAGAGAGATTTATTACGCATATCCCCGTAAAGTTCGAAGTTGCGGAAAACAATATCCAGTTGCACGGAGCAGTTGTGGATATTGATGAAACTACAGGTAAAGCACGTTCTATTATAAGGATTCAAGAGAAGCTCACAAGTTAAGGTCAAATGACAAAATTCAAATCTCAAAATAAATTCAAAATTCAAATGTCAAATCTCAATATAAAGGTTTTGTTATTTGTCATTTGTGCTTTGGTATTATTTTGTCATTTGTGCTTTGGCATTTGTCATTTAACATTTGCCCAACAATCTGATAGCCTTGAGTTTAATCTCGACGTTAATTCTAATGTCGCAAACCTCCCGAATATCTTTAAGGCCAATATTGATTTAAGCGGCCGCGGATTTGCCACTTCTTCCAGCTGGCCCCAGGGATTAGCCTCTCCGGAAGCACTGGAGGCCTGGCAGAAAGATATCGGTTTCAGCGGCATCTATCGCATACAATATAATTTATGGGAAATTTATGAATTAGCAAAATATAAAGATGCCCAGGATAAGCTTTTGGCGAATTACGAAGGTATAATTAAAAAAATCTCTGATGCGGGCGGCACGGTAATTTTAAATATTTTTGGCACCCCTGCGGGATTAGGCAGGATTCTTGATAAAAAGAGCCCGGTAGTTGACTTTCGAGCCTTCAAGGAACTGATAAAAAACCATATGCGGAATTTAAGTTGCGAAAAAAGATATAATATCTGGTATGAAGTCTGGAGTGCCCCGGATATCGATGATTTCTTTTTAGGCAGGAGGCAGGATTATTTTAATCTTTACCGCGCAGTGAGCGAAAGCGCGAAAGAGCTAGAGGCGGAAACAAAAATACATATCCCTGTAGGAGGCCCGAGCCTGAGTTGGTGGTTTCAGGATTTAGACGGCAATACTATTATTACTCCGGAGAAAAGCCTGGTCTACGAGTTAATTAAATTTTGCTACCATTATCGCTATCCACTTGATTTTATCAGTTGGCACGCATACTCTCTCGATAATAAGCCGGAAAAAGAAGTTACCAGGTACAATAAGACTCCTGTTGCCCTGATCAGAGACTGGCTGTCTTATTTCCATTTTGACAGAAATACCCCCCTAATTATCGATGAATGGAATTATGACTCCGGGGCGAACATGCTGCCGGAAAGAGGGGAAAAGGCGAATATCTGCTCAAGCTATATCCTAAGCAGGTTGAAGAATATGTACGAGGCAGGGATTAATTACCAGTTATATTTTTCCCTTGAGGATTTTCAAAACTATAAAGAAAACGTAATCAGGAACGTCGGCATCTTTTGGTTCGATCACGAGTCGTCAAAATATAAAGGCGGGCCAAAATCAATATATAATGTCTTCAGGATGCTCGCAAACTTAGGGAACAAGATGTATTTTTCTCCTAAATTCGAAGATGAGTTTGTCGGGGTTATCGCCACAAAAGGCAGAGACGAGAGCATACAGCTGATTATCTATAATTACGCCGACGCTAATACGGCTACAAATTACCTCTCCAGGAATGTCGCCCGGCTGAACGAGAAACAAAGAAGAATCTTGATCAAGCTGATAAAAAAAGGGGCTATAGAAAAAGTTACCAGGCATCAATTGACCTTAGAGTCATTACATTGCCCGAAAAAACTTACCTCTCTCATCAAAAAGGCATTGGAGTTAAACGCGCAGGCAGAAAAAATGAAAGGCTCCACGCGTAATTTAAAAATAAATCTAAAAAATTTAAAAGGCGTCTATTTATACCAAAGGTATCTTTTGGATGACACCTGTAATATTGATTGTGAATTTAAGCCAATCGAAGAAAAGGTGGTCTCGCCGGTGAATAATCTATTACAGGAAGGGGTTTCTTTAAAGCCGTACTCGGTGAACATGATTATCCTCAAAAAAAAGCCGAATGAGCCAAAAATTATTAGTGCAGCGCCTGTTGAGCAAGCTGCGGTTGGGGTATCCGTAGCAAATGTAACTGCAAATGTAACTGATACGCAGAAATAATATATGGATAGCCGAAGGATACTCACTGTTTCTGAAATCACCCAGGATATAAAAATATTGCTTGAGAACACCTTTCAGGAAATCTGGGTTGAGGGAGAGGTTTCTAATTTTCGGCCGGCTACTTCCGGCCACTTTTATTTTACTTTGAAGGACCAGCAGGCAGTGCTTCAGGCAGCAATGTTTGCGCGGGCAAACCGCGAGTTAAAATTTAAACTCGAGGATGGCCTGAAAATAATTTGTTTTGGGAAAGTCGATGTCTACCCTCCGCGCGGCCAATATCAGCTGATCATTGAAAAAATCGAACCCAAAGGCATAGGCGCACAGCAGCTTGCCTTCGAGCAATTAAAAAATAGATTATTTAAAGAAGGGCTATTTGACCCGGTGCACAAGAAACCCCTGCAGCTGATGCCTTTTCGCGTGGGAATAGTGACTTCCAGCGCCGGTGCTGCAGTGCGGGACATTTTACAGATCCTTAAAAAAGGCGCATCTTTTGTTAATGTGGTGATCCGCTCTGTGCGCGTGCAGGGAGAACAGGCAGCAGGCGAAATTGCCGCGGCAATCGCAGACTTCAATCAATTTAAGGATGTGGATACGATTATTGTCTGCCGGGGAGGAGGAAGCGTTGAGGACCTCTGGTCCTTTAACGAAGAAATCGTTGCCCGCGCGATATATAATTCAAAAATTCCCACAATCTCCGCAGTAGGCCATCAGATTAATACGACACTTTCTGATTTGGTTGCAGATGTTTTTGTGGAAACTCCTTCTGCAGCAGCCAAGATTATTGTGGATAAGAAGAATAACCTTTTGGCGCAGTTAGACGGAATGCGCCACGAATTAAATTTTTCCGTTTCCGGATTAATCAATTTATTGGGCAAGGACCTTGTGGCTTTGCGCGGCATGCTGAAAAGCCCCCTGGACCGTTTGCTAGAAAAACAACAGTTACTCGATGAAATTAATGAAAGGTTAAAACAGAATATCGTACATTATCTTGATATTGCCTGCCAGAAGGCAAAATCATTAATGGAAAAATTAGAGGCATTAAGCCCTTTGGCAGTTTTGTCCCGCGGGTATAGTTTAAGCGTACTTGAAAAAGACGGGCTAATTATTAAAGACGCCTCCAGGCTTAAGGCAGGAGATAAGGTAAAAACCATTTTAAATAAAGGCGCTTTTGTCAGTTCGGTTGAGGAGGTAGTGGAAAATGAAAGAAAAACAGTCATTTGAAGAAGAGATTAAACGCTTGCAAAAAATTGTCGAAGAGCTCTCTAGCAGCAAACTGACTTTGGGGGAATCCCTGAAAAAATATGAAGAAGGGGTGAAGCTCGCGCAAAGTTGTTCCAGCCAATTAAGCGAGGCACAGCGTAAAGTAGAATTATTAATGAAAAAAGACGGGAAGTTTTCCTTGCAGGATTTTGCAGAGGAAGATTCAGAGGAAGAAAAATAATGTTGTTAGACGGGATAAATTCCCCTCAAGACTTAAGAAAGCTGAATATCGAGCAACTGCCATTGGTTGCCGAGGAGATCAGAAAAGAAATTATCGAGGTAGTTTCTCATACCGGAGGCCATTTGGCCTCTAGCCTCGGAGCGGTAGAGCTCGTAATAGCCTTGCATTATTGTATGAACACCCCTGATGATAAAATCGTTTGGGATGTCGGGCACCAAAGTTACGCGCACAAGATTCTCACCTCCAGGAAAGAGGAATTTAAAAATCTGCGTCAGTATCAGGGGCTAAGCGGTTTTCCTTGTTTAGATGAGTCAGCACATGACCCTTTTACTACGGGCCATAGTTCTACAGCAGTCTCTTTGGCCTTGGGCCTTGCCACTGCCAGGGATGCAGGATTAGCTAACCAACGATATTTTAAAGTGGCAGCGGTAATCGGAGATGGCTCTTTAAGCGGAGGCCTGTGTTTTGAAGGCCTGAATAATGCCGGGCATTTAAAGAAAGATATATTGGTGGTATTAAATACCAATGAATTGAGTATTGCGCCTAATGTCGGTGCAATCAGCACCTATCTTAATAAGATTATTTCTTTGCCGGTTTACAACCGTTTTAAGGCCTCTTTAGAAAATTTCGCGAAATCGCGGCTTCCCAAAGACTCGCGTTTAATAAAAATCGCCAATAAATTCGAAGAAGGGTTAAAGGGCTTGTTTATCCCGGGCATGCTTTTTGAAGAATTGGGATTCAGGTATTTCGGCCCGTTTGACGGCCACAATTTAAGCCTGTTAATCCCTGCTGTAAAAAAGATTATAAATTTAAAAGGCCCGCTATTATTGCATGTGATTACGAAAAAAGGCAAAGGTTATCTGCCGGCAGAGAATGACCCGGTGAGATTCCATGGTACGGGCCCGTTTGAAATTGCAACCGGAAAAAGTTTGAAGAAAGAAGAATCCCCGGAGGTAAAAACCTTTACCGAAGTTTTTAGCGAAAAACTGGTGAGTTTGGCAAAAACCGATGCAAAAATAGTTGCGATAACCGCAGCCATGCCCGAAGGCACAGGGCTGGATAAATTCCGTGATAATTTCCCTGCGAGATTTTTTGACGTTGGTATCGCAGAAGGCCATGCAGTTTGTTTCGCTGCAGGGTTGTGCAGGCAAGGGCTGAGGCCGGTGGTAGCGATGTACTCTACTTTTCTGCAAAGGGCCTATGATCAAATTATCGAGGCAGTTGCCTTACAGAGATTACCGGTAGTTTTTGCCATTGACCGCGCCGGGATTGTCGGGGAGGATGGAGCAACGCATCAGGGAATATTCGATATTAATTTTTTACGTTCCATTCCCAATTTAGTGATTATGGCGCCTGCGAATGCAACCGAGCTAGAGCAAATGTTAGAGCTGGCGTTTAATTTGGATAAACCGGTGGTGATTAGGTATCCTAAAGCAGCCACAAAGCCACCCCTTCGACTTCGCTCAGGGCAAGCAAGTCACAAAGTCACAAGCTTGGAGTTTGCAAAGGCAGAAGTTCTTAAAGAAGGAAGCGGTTATTGTATAATTGCCTTGGGAAGCATGGTGGATGAGGCACTTGGCGCAGGGGAAATTCTAAAAGATACGGGGTTAAACGGGACAATCATCAATGCACGTTTCGTGAAACCTTTAGACAGAGAATTGTTCAAAGATATAGCAAAGAAAACAAAATTTATTTTTACTCTCGAAGAAGGGGTTTTAGATGGAGGTTTCGGAAGCGCAGTAGCAGAGGTAATTAATAAACCCGTAACAAGATTTGGGCTTCCTTCTGACTTTATTCCTTGCGGAAAAAGGAGTATACTATTAGAGCAATACGGATTGAGTGCAGAAAATCTGGCAGAAAAAATCAGGCAGGTTATAAAAAATGGGTAAAATAACTATAGATAGAGAAAAATGTAAGGGCTGCCTTTTATGCGTGAGCGTCTGCCCGAAGAAATTGATTGTTGTGGATAAAAAATTAAATAAAAAAGGCATAAAGCCGGTGCGATTTGAGGAAAACCCGGAATGCCTGGGCTGTATGATGTGCGCTATAATTTGCCCGGATTGTTGTATCGAAGTTTATAAATAAGGTCAAAGGTCAAAACTCAAAAGTCAAAGGTTAAAAATTAAAAAGTCAGATGAAAACAACAAAAATATTGATTAGCGGAAACGAAGCAATTGCCAAAGGCGCCATTGATGCAGGCTGCTTTTTTTATGCGGGCTATCCGATTACTCCGCAAAATGAATTAATTGCTTATATGGCAACGCATATGCCTGCATTAGGCCGGGTATTTATTCAGGCTGAATCAGAGCTGGCTGCGATTAATATGGTTTATGGCGCTTCAGCCGCAGGCGTACGGGCAATGACTTCTTCCTCAAGCCCGGGAGTGAGCCTGAAACAAGAAGGCATTTCTTATATTGCCGGAGCAGAATTACCCGCAGTGATTGTAAATATGGTGCGTGGCGGCCCCGGCCTGGGGAATATCGCACCTGCGCAGTCAGATTATTTTCAGTCAACGCGCGGCGGAGGCCACGGAGATTATCATTGTTTGGTATTGGCGCCTTATTCTGTGCAAGAGGCATACGAGCTAATGTTTACAAGTTTTGATTTGACGGATAAATACCGCATCCCGGCAATTATTTTAGGCGATGGAATGCTTGGGCAGATGATGGAGCCGTTGGAAGGTCAAAGGTCAAAATTCAAAAGTCAGAGGTATGAAAAACCATGGGCGTTGACGGGATGCGCAGGAAGAAAACCGAATATTGCGAAATCATTTTATTTGGCCGAGGGAGACTTAGAGAAGTTTAATCTGCTCTTGCAGAAAAAATATAAGCTTATTCGTGCTAAAGAGCAACGCTGGGAGGAATTCTTTGTTCAAGATGCAAAAATAATTCTTGTCGCCTATGGCTCTATGGCGCGCATTGCTAAAAGTGTAGTTACCGGGCTTCGGGCCAAGGGCAAAAAAATCGGCCTAATTCGGCCAATCAGTTTATGGCCGTTTCCGGAAAAAATATTTCAGCAAACTGCCTTAAAAAATAAAAAGGCAAAGGTTTTAGTGGTGGAGATGTCTTACGGTCAAATGCTTGAGGATGTAAAATTAGCTTTAAATTGTAAATTGCCTGTGGAATTCTTCGGCCGGTCCGGAGGGGGAATCCCGACAGAAGAAGAAATCATCAAACAAATAAAATAAATATGGAAAAAATATACCAGCGCCCAGAATCATTGACCGGTATCTCGACACACTATTGCCCGGGTTGCGGGCACGGGACAGTGCACCGGATTATCGCTGAAGTAGTTGATGAATTGGGGATCAGAGAAAAAACTATCGGCATCGCTCCTGTAGGCTGTGCTGTGGTGGCCTATGATTATTGGAATTTTGATTGTTCTGAAGCAGCGCATGGCAGGGCAACGGCAGTGGCTACGGCAATTAAAAGGGTACGGCCCGAAAATATAGTCTTTACTTATCAGGGCGACGGAGATTTGGCGGCAATCGGCACTAATGAGACAATCCATGCGGCAAACCGGGGAGAAAACATTACGGTTATCTTTATTAATAATGCAATTTATGGAATGACCGGAGGCCAGATGGCGCCCACGACATTGTTAGGCCAGAAAACAGCGACTACTCCCGAAGGACGAGATTCTACTGTGCAGGGGTATCCGTTAAAAATTTCTGAAATGCTAGCTTTGCTTCCTGCAGTGAAATATATTGAAAGAACATCGCTTGCCTCGGTGCCAGAAATCAATAAAACTAAAAATGCCATTAGAGCAGCTTTTAAAAACCAGGTTGATAAAGTGGGATTTTCTTTGGTAGAAATATTATCGCCCTGCCCTACTTACTGGGGAATGACGCCTGAAAAATCTCTGGAATGGATCAGGGATGTATTGAGCAAGGAATTTCCACTGGGAAAAATAAAATGAGAGAAAATGTCATCATTGCCGGCGCAGGTGGACAGGGGATCATGCTTTTAGGCAAGGTTCTTTCCACTGCTGCGATGATTGAAAACAAATTTGTCACTTGGCTGCCGGCCTATGGCCCGGAAGTCAGGGGAGGGGCAGCACATTGTGTCACCGTGATTTCCGATACTGAAATCGGCTCACCGCAGATTAAAAAGGCAGACACCTTAATCATTATGAATGCGTTGTCTTTTGAAAAATTCAAAGAGAGGCTTACTCCAAAAGGGCTTTTAATCTTGAATAGTTCCTTGATTACAGCTGCTGGTAAGACAGGAAAACAAAAAGTTTTGCAATTTCCCTTTACGGAAATCGCAGAGAATTTAGGAAACAGTAAAATTGCCAATATGGTTGCCTTGGGTTGTTACTTAGCCAGTAAAAAAATCATTAAAATAGAAAGCGTGCTTAAGGCAATGATTGAGCTGGCGCCTAAAGGCAGATCAGACCTTATTGAAATCAATAAACAGGCATTGCTTAAAGGAGTAGGGTTACAGGCTCAGGACTCGCTCACAGGGAGGTTAAATGATTAGGGTTCGCTTCGCCCCCAGCCCGACAGGAAATCTTCATATAGGAGGAGGGCGCACTGCACTTTTTAATTGGCTTTTTGCTCAGGCCAAAGCAGGTAAATTCGTCTTAAGAATCGAAGATACGGATAAGGCCCGCTCCAAACAGGAATTTGTGGACGAGATATTATACAGCCTAAAGTGGCTCGGATTTAACTGGGATGAAATTTATTATCAAAGCCAGAGATTCGAGATTTACCGCGAACTCGCCAATAAATTATTAAAAGAGGAAAAGGCCTACATCGAGAAAAACGAATTCGGCCAGGAGGCGATTATCTTTAAGGTTCCGCAGCAGAAAATAAAACTCAATGATTTAATCCGCGGAGGGATTGAATTTGATTCCAGCCTAATTAAAGACCAGGTCTTGATTAAATCCGACGGTACAGCTACTTATAATTTTGCCTGTGTTGTGGATGATGCGACGATGAATATCACGCACATTATCAGAGGCGATGACCACATCTCCAATACCCCTAAACAAATTTTATTATATGAAGCCTTGGGATTCCCTTTGCCGCAATTTGCGCACCTGCCTTTGATTATGGGCATGGAAGGCGGCAGGCTCTCAAAGAGGACCGGGGCAACTGCAATTTCAGATTACCGTAAAATGGGATACCTGCCAGAGGCAATCGTGAATTATTTACTGCTTTTAAGTTGGTCGCCCGGAGAAAACCGCGAGGTGATTGAGATTAAAGAAGCGGTCAAGTTGTTTGATATTAAAGACGTGAATAAAACCGCAGCTACTTTTGACCTTAAGAAACTCGATTGGATGAATAATCAGTATCTAAAGACAGAAGACCCCCTAAAGTTAACCGATGAAGTATTGCCATTATTGATAGAAAAAGGCCTGGTTGATAAAGATAACTTTGACAAAAATTATGCGGTGGAGGTAATGAAGTTATTCCAGGGCCGCCTGACTACGATTAATGATTTCCCCGATTGGGCAGATTTCTTTTTTGCCAAAGAATTAAAAATGGACCCTCAGGCAGAGGCAAAACATTTAACCAAAGACCTCTCCCGGGAATTTAAACTTTTTACAGAAAGGCTGGAGGCCTTAGAGAGTTTTGATATTGCCAGCATTGAGCATGCCTTCAGGCAGCTGGTACAAGAGTTAGGCATCGAGGCAAAAGTCCTCATCCATCCTATACGTGTGGCCTTAACAGGAAAAACTGTTGGCCCGGGCTTGTTTGAAGTGATATATTATTTAGGAAAAGGCCGCGCAAAAGAGAGATTGCTAAAATGGGTAAAAAAGGAGTAAACCGATGAAAAAGTTTATCGCGTTAGCGCTTTTATTGTCCTTAACCCTCTTGGCTGGCTGTGAAACTGCAGCTGGCGCAGGTAAAGGGCTTGCCTGTGGGGTAGGCTCTACTGCCGAAGGCGTAGGAAAGGATTCATACAATTTCTTCGGGTCAATTATGGCTGCAGACCAATGGATACGCAAGAATCTCTGGTAAAAAAAAGGCCGATAGGCGTTATAGTATTTAGTGTTTTATTAATCTACAGTTCTTTGTCGCAATTGGAGCAATTTACATCCTTAAATCAATACCACCTGGTTTTTCAGCCCCTGCCGGAAAATATTATTCGTTTACGTTTTTTTGTTTCAATAGTTATCAGGGTCATCGGCTTGATTTCCGGAATAGGCCTATTATTCAGGAGGGATTTTTTCAGAAAGCTGGCGATATTTTCCGCATCTTTTACGCTTCTTACGATTTACTGGAAACACCCGTTCTTTGTAGTGGATAAATATTCAAAAATCATCGCATTTTCTATTGCCAGGCATTCTATGGGAGAGCAAATGGTCCTTCCCCATACGAATATTTATACAACAACTCTGGCATTGATTTTGCTTTATTCAATTGATATTATTTTTTCCGGCTGCCTGATTTTTTATCTTACGCGCCGTAAAGTAAAAACTTGGTTTAAATAAATTCTGCCCTGTCGTCTAATCGGTAGGACTTCAGATTCTGGATCTGACTATCTTGGTTCGAGTCCAAGCGGGGCAACCAAACTAAGCACTAAAAAACCTTGAAATAATAGAATATCGGATTTATAATTATCCGCGTTTTAGAAAGACAGAGACTGGCCCTGCCTTTTTTTAAAAAATAATCCAAGAAAATAAAATGCTTAACCTTAATTTATTATTTGATCCGCTTTCTTTATTTTTTCTTTGCGTCATTGTTATTGTTTCCCTGCCGTCAGCTATTTATTCCTTTAGCTATCTAAAAGGGGAATACCCGCCTGCTAAAATAACGCTTTCCTCGCTTCTGCTGGCTATTTTCATTTTATCCATGGCAGCTGTGGTTACTGTTGGCAATGCCTTAATTTTTCTCGTTGCCTGGGAAATTATGTCATTAGTATCTTATTTCCTGGTTATATTGGATACAAAACATGAAAAGTCCGTTCAGGCAGGCATGATCTATATTGTGATGACGCATATCGGCACTGCTTTTTTGATTGCCGCCTTTATGATGATGTACAAGTTCGCGCATTCCTTTGATTTCCTCGCCATAAAAAGTGTTTGCCAGGCAATGCCTGTTCAGGAAAGGAATCTCGTCTTTTTATTTCTTTTGATTGGTTTTGGCACCAAGGCCGGCATTGTGCCGTTGCATATTTGGCTGCCTTATGCCCATCCACAAGCACCGAGCCACATTTCAAGTATTATGTCCGGAGTAATGATTAAAACCGCCATTTACGGGATCATCAGGTTTATATTTTTTATTCTTGGAGTTAATGTCCCTTGGTGGGGAATATTTGTTCTTGTGTTGGCGGTCATTACTTGTTTAGTAGGCATTATTTATGCGTTGATGGAACGCGATATCAAAAGATTACTCGCGTATTCGAGCATAGAAAATATAGGAATTATATTATTAGGAGTCGGGTTAGCAATGTTTTTCTTAAGCATTAATCTGCCCTATCTAGCTGTTTTTTCCATGATTGCCGGGATGTATCATTTAGTGAACCACGCGATTTTTAAAGGATTATTATTTTTATGCGCTGGTAGCGTTTATAAAGCTACGGGCACGCGCGATATCGAGAAATTGGGAGGCCTGATTAAACGAATGCCACAAACTGCGGTTTATTTTTTGATCGGTGCAATGGCAATTTCTGCTCTTCCTCCATTTAATGGCTTTGTCAGCGAGTGGTTAACGCTGCAGGCATTTTTCTTAGGCGCCTTGCATGTAACAGGAGGGGCGAGGCTTTTTTTGGGCATCTCTGCTGCACTATTGGCATTAACCAGTGGTTTGGCTGCAGCATGTTTTGTTAAGGCCTTTGGGATCACCTTTCTGGCGCAGCCAAGAAGCCGTTATGCCAAAGAGGCAAAAGAGGTTTCTTTATCCATGAGAATAGGGATGCTTTTTCTCTCTTGCTTAATCGTCGTTTTTGCTTTAGGAGCAGTTTTGATTATGAAGTTGCTAGCAAGGGTTGCGGCTACAGCAATGAATATTGATACTAGCAGCATGATTTTTTCTTTGAATAATTTCACCTTAAGCCCGCAAGCCGGTAATGCCACTTATCTTTCCGTGCCGTTATTGGCGCTGGTGTTATTTGTACTAGGGGCCATAGGTTTTTTTATCTATCGTTTGTTTGGCAGAGAGAAAGTAAAAATTTACCAGACCTGGGGTTGCGGGTATTACAAGTTGGGCTCGCGCAATGAATATACGGCAACTGCTTTTTCCAAGCCGTTTCGCATCGCCTTTAGTTTTTTTCTCCTGCCTTACCGTAAAACACAAAAAATCAGGGAATCATTCTATCATGTGAAGTCATTCGCCTATGAAACCTACACTACCCCGGTGTTTAAAAAATATATTTATAAGCCGGTGATTGCTTTAGTTTTTAAATCCGCCAAGTTCATGCGCAGAATCCAGCCGGGAAGTATCCATCTCTACTTGGGGTATATCTTTGTGACATTGCTATTGTTAATTATATTCATGTATAAATTTTAAAATGATGAAAATCAGCCAAATTTTATTACAATTAATTTTATTTATCGGGTTTGCCCCTTTATTGAGCGGATTTATTGCCAAGATAAAAAATAATCTCCGGATGCGTAAAGGCCAGAGCATCTTACAGCCGTATTATAATTTAGCCAAATTATTTGCCAAAGAAGAGGTGGTTTCTGAAACTGCTTCTTGGATCTTTAGAGCAGCGCCTTTTGTAGTTATCGCAGCGTCATTAACCGCAGCGTCGCTCATTCCTGTATTAATCTTTACCAACCCAATGCGCTATGCAGGTGATTTCTTGGTTTTGATTTTTATTTTTAGCCTGGGACGTTTCTTTTTAGCCCTCGCTGCGCTTGATAGCGGCAGTGCCTTTGGCGGCATGGGCGCATCAAGAGAAATGTTTATTTCTAGCTTAGTTGAGCCTGCACTTTGCCTGGTGATATTTTCCGTGTTCTTACAATTCAGCTCGACGGATATCTCGGCATTTAGCGCTATGCACGCGTTATCAGCCTCTTCTCTGGTTGCTGCAATAGCCTTGTTGCTTGTGACAATCACAGAAACCTCGCGCGTACCGATTGATAATCAGGAGACTCACCTGGAATTAACCATGATTCATGAGGCAATGGTTTTGGAATATTCCGGCCGGCGCCTGGCTTTATTAGAGATGGCCTCTTACATAAAACAAATGATTTTTTTCTTTTTAATTGCACAGATAATTTTTCCCATTGCCTTGCCCGAATTCGTTAATTTAGGGCAACTGGGTTTTTGGATTTTATGGTATTTCACCCGGATAATTATCATCGCGATTATCACGGCTTTAGTAGAAATTTCTGTAGCGAAAATGCGCTTATTTAGGGCAGTAGATTTTTTGGCGTTTGCCTTTGTCTTGGGGATTATCGCTACGGTATGCGCAATTATAGGAGTTTAAAATGCAGGCAATAATTTTATTCGGAATTTTAGCTGCAACATACCTGATGGTTATTGCTAAAAGAGGCCCGGCCTTAATCCGTGCTTTTCGTTATCAGTCCTTCTGTTTATTTGCATTAACTTTTATAATTGCCTTGCGTGAGCATCAAATAGACCTCTATATAATTTCCGGGCTGCTCTTTGCCCTAAAGGTGTGCCTTATTCCGTATTTATTATACCGGATTATTTCTCGCATCAAGGCCAATGAGGGCCTGGGGTTGTTTGTGAATGCGCAACTATCTTTATTATGGGCCCTGGTCTTTACTTATCTGGCGTGGATCTTTACCACTCGCCTGATTGCTCCCGGCAATACAGCGCAGGCGAGCATGTTGGCGATTGCTTTTTTTGTTGTCTTGGCCGGAATATTCTTGATGATCTTTAGGATGACGGCACTTGCGCAGGTGGTCGGATTATTAGTCATGGAAAATGGTTTATTTCTGCTTGCCTCAACAGTTTCCGGGGGCATGCCGTTTTTCGTTGAGATTGCGATCTTTTTCGATGTGTTCATCAGTGTAATCATTATGGGTTTTTTTGTCTATCGAATTAATAAGTTTTTCACGCATATTGATGTAAATAAGCTTTCGCGCTTAAAAGGATAATTTATGCAAATATTTTTTATTCTCGGGATCCCGCTTCTGCTTTCATTGGCAGCGCTTTTAATTAAAAAGCAGAAATTATTCGGGATAATTAATGCCAGCGGGTATCTGGCCATATTGTTTGCGAGTATTGTCCTCTTAAAACAGGTAGTCTTGTCAGGCTCTGCCAATGCGTATCTTAGTTTTATTTATCTCGATACTTTAAGCGCATTTTTTATCTTTGTAATTGCTACTGTCAGCTTCGCAACTGCGCTTTATTCCATTGGATATATCAGAAAAGATACGCGTGAAGGGGTGATCTCCGAAAGAAAGGCGAGAATCTATTATTGCCTCTTTAATTTATTTTGCTTTTCGATGTTTTTTGTCCCGTCAGTGAATAATCTTGGGATGCTCTGGGTGGCAATTGAAATGACCACATTAATTTCTGCTTTTCTTGTCGGATTCTATAATAATAAAAAATCCGTTGAGGCTGCCTGGAAATACATTATTATCTGTTCGGTGGGAATAATCTTTGCGCTTTTGGGGACGATTCTTTTTTCCTATGCCTTTTCGCTTGCCTCCGGGGGAATGAAAAGCCTGAATTGGCCGGATATGGTAGCCCTTGCCGGAAAAATGGATAAGAATATCCTGAAAATTGCTTTTATTTTTATTCTGGTGGGATACGGGACAAAGGCCGGCTTAGCGCCAATGCATACCTGGCTGCCTGATGCACACAGCCAGGCCGTCGGGCCAATCAGTGCTTTGCTCTCTGGAGTTTTGTTAAAAACAGCAATCTATGCAATCTTGAGGTTCGGGATTATCGTTACCCATGGCGCAGGGGTGCAATATTTTAATAATTTGATGATTCTCTTTGGAATAATTTCACTGGCGATTTCCTGTGTTTTTATTTTAGTGCAAAAAGATTTAAAACGGCTGCTTGCCTACAGCAGCATTGAGCATATCGGTATCATCTCTATCGGTTTTGGTTTAGGTACGCCTTTAGCTGCGATGGGCGCGTTGTTGCACATCTTTAATCATGCAGTGACAAAATCATTAATGTTTTTTTCCGCCGCAAACATCGTTAGTGTTTATAAAAAGCATAATATGAATGCCATCCGCGGAGTGATCAAGGCCCTGCCATTTACAGGCATAATGATGCTTTTAGGAATGTTTGCCTTGACCGGATTCCCGCCCTTTTCGATATTTATTAGCGAAATCTTAATTATAATTTCTGCTTTTACTGGCGGCTCATATTTAATAGCAGCAGCCTTGTTATTATTTCTTGCGGTTATCTTCGGAGCATTTATTTATCACTTTGGAAAGATGCTTTTTGGTAATCTCCCTAAGGGCATGACGGTAACCAGAGAATCCTTAAGCGGGAAACTCGCGTTTCTATTTTTATTCGTGCAGATTTGCGCCTTGGGAGTAATATTGCTTTTTACAAAAAAGGATTTATTATGTATTGCCCAGAACTTATTTCCCAGATAAAAAAGAGATTTCCTGAATTTAATGCGCTTTCATCAGCAGAAAATTATCCGGATGAAATCTCTATCAAGGTCAGCCCAGAAATTTTTAAGGATACTTGCCTTGTCTTACATAAAATGCTTCCTTCTCCGGTAATGGCGCTTTTTGCGCTTGATGAACGCGAGAAAGAGAATAGCTTTGTGATCAACTGCGTGTTTGTGAGTTTTAAAAAGAGTAAGTGGATAACCGTGAGCATGGATATTCCGCAAGATAATCCCTGTTTTGATTCGTTAGCAAAAAATATGCATTCCGCCACTCTCTTTGAGAGGGAAATCTGGGAGATGTTCGGCATTGAGCCAAAGGGTAATCCTGATTTAAGAAGATTAAATTTGCATGATGAAGTTTGCCCGCAAGGAAATTATCCTTTACGTAAGGATTTTCAAAGAATGCGCGCAGGAGATCTTGGTGAATATAAATTTTCCAGAGTAGAGGGAGAAGGTATCTTCGAGGTTCCCGTTGGCCCCGTACATGCCGGGATTATTGGCCCTGGGCATTTTCGCTTTAGCTGTGCAGGAGAGCCGATTATTAATTTAGAGATTAGGTTGGGGTTCACTCATCGAGGCGTAGAGAAACTTTTCGAGGGAAAAGATGGTTCTCGTGCACTAAAATTATCAGAATGCGTTTCCGGAGACTCGAGCTTCGCGCACAGCATTGCTTTTGCCCAGGCAATAGAAAAAATTTCCGAGACAACTATTCCTCTGCAGGCAGTATATCTGAGGGTGATATTTTTGGAACTCGAGCGGCTGTATAATCACGTTAATGATATCGGAGGTGCGGCTGTTGATGTTGGTTTTAGCTTTCCTGCTGCCTATGCCTCGGTGATCAAAGAGGCGCTGCTGCAATTGAACGAAAAGCTTACTGCAAGCCGATACCTTAAAGGCATTAATGCAGTAGGAGGGGTTTTAATAAATATTGATGAAATGAAAAAAAATCTCCTTCTCGAATCCCTCGATAAAATAAATCATGGTTTTGATGCATTAGTGAAAATGTTGGACTCCAGTGTTTCTTTTATGGATCGGGTGGACGCTACAGGCGTCTTAAAAAGGAAAACCGCGCAGGATTTAGGCATTGTTGGGCTTGTTGGCCGCGCCTGTGGAATACCTACGGATTTAAGAAAATACTTCCCCGGCATCTACAAGGAAGTAAAGTTTAAGATGGTAACACAGGAGGCAGGAGATGTCTTGGCAAGGCTAAGAATAAGGGAACTTGAATTTAAAGAATCCAGCCGGTTGATTAAAGAATTCGTCAAAAAATTAAACATCGGCGCAGAATTTAAAATAAATCCGGAATTTAAAGCAGGAAGCGCATTGGGTTATACAGAAGGCTGGAGGGGGCCAGTGCTTTATTGGCTGAAAATTAATTCTTTAGGTTTAATCGAAAGATGTAAAATAGTTGATCCTTCTTTTCATAACTGGCAGGGCTTAAGCTACGCTGTCTTAGGAAATATTATTCCGGATTTCCCGCTTTGTAATAAAAGTTTTGACTTATCTTATTCAGGAAACGATTTATAAATATGATACCGATACTTAAAAATAGGATTTTAAAGGGCATTGTTACCAGGCACATCGACCAGGGGCTGCGGGAAGAGGTGGAGTCTGTTGGCGTTGAATTAAAATCAATAATCCAAAAGAAATTCGGGCGTTCTTTATGCCTGCGCGAAGTAGATACCGGATCTTGTGGCGGATGCGAGTCAGAAATTATCTCTGCCAACAACCCCATTTATGACCTACAGCGTTTTGGGATAAGTTTTGTTGCCTCGCCGCGCCACGCCGACGCACTTTTGGTTACCGGGCCGGTGTCAAGAAATATGCTCATTGCCTTAAAAGGTACTTTCGAGTCCATGCCCGAACCAAAATTTGTGATTACCCTGGGAGATTGCGCATTGGATGGAGGCTGTTTTAAAGATTCTTATTATATTGCAGGCCCTGTAAAAGATGTATTGCCGGTAGCATTGCATATTCCTGGTTGCCCGCCAAACCCGGAAACAATTATCAAGGCATTATTGGCATTCTTAAAACAACTGTAATAATTTCCTAATTTCTTGATATTCGCTGTTTATGTTGTATAATTGAGTTAAACTTAATGAAAAAATTTTATCAAAGGAGTGCTTGATGTCAAAAATACGCTCTTTATTAGCGAGGTCATTAACGTTGGCTTTTGTTATGGCTAGCGCCTGTGGTTATTATGCTTACACCATTCAAGCCACTGCCAATAATCATGTTTCAGGATGCAGCTATCTTGACCCTATTACCGTTGATATCGTAGCCTTTCTTGCAGGAATGTTTTTGATTATCGAGGCTTTTATTGATATAATTAAACATAAGGATAGCCTGGTGCGTAAGCAGATTACCAGGTGTATCAGAATGAGTTTTGGCACAAGCATCGTTGTTATCCACGTCATGCAGTTTATTCACAAATAGCTTATCGCATGCGTAAAATAAGCATAATTTTAATCTTACCCGCAATCCTCTTGGCGGCTTCCATTTTTCCTTCTTATTCGCAAGGTATGGATTCTAGAGGAATGAATTCCCTTTTCATCGACGCGCCAACGTTATTATCTCCGATTACAGAAGAGGTTGTTTTAAGCGGAAAAAGTTCGCTTGAATTCAGATGGCAGGGCAGTAATTACCTCTTTCCGCAAAAATTTATCTTTAAATTGTATAAAGGTTATAATACCTACGGGGATAATTTGATCCTTAAAGAAGATCTTTCCAGGGACGCCACTTCTTTTGAAGTCAGCGCCGATAAGTTTGAAGACAGCCAGATTTATACCTGGAGTTTAATATTGGTGGTTGGGTCAGGGCAAAAAAGCGATGCGGCGTTTAGTTCATTTAAAGCAATTAAAAATTAAATAGAGGGCTTATGCACGAGAGAAGAAGCTACGAAAGATTTGAAGTGGATGGTAAGGTGACTTTGAAAGACGAAAGCGGGCAGTCAATAATCTCCGAGGCATCTCTGAATGATTTTAGCTTTAAGGGGTTTGGGTTTTACTGCCAGGATGCTTTTAAAAAAGATGTGGTTATTTCTTTTGATATATTTGTCCAGCCATTTTCCGAGACCCTTTCCGGCAAAGGCAGGATTAGACATACTGCCAATCCCATTGGTTTTGCTTCCAAAGTTTTTAATTCCGGAGTAGAATTTATTGATGTTAATTCCGACCATGTTACGCATATCCTAAAGCGCATTCAAGCAAAAATTATCAATGAATTAAGGAATAACCGGCAAAGCGAACCTTTAAATTTCTTGCCTTATTAGTTAGGGGAGGTAACATGACTTACAAAGGCCAGGAGAGACGCAGGTGTGTGCGCATCGACGGCAACTTTATTGTTTCTTACCGTCCGCTGGGAAGCGACAATAAAATTGATATCTCCCAAACTAAAAATCTTAGCCTGGGCGGGATGATCTTTACCAGTAATCAGCTTTTTGAAAGAGGGACTAAATTGCTTTTGGAAATCAGGTTACCCTCAGACCCCAATCATCCTGTTCCTCTCACCGGGCAGGTAATCGAATCAACCGAGTCTATAGAAGGCGTGGTTTATAATACAAGGCTGGAATTTATCGCTGTAGATGATAAAGAAAAAGCCCTGATCAATAAAGTCATCGAGGTGTTTGTCAAGCGCCAAAAATAAATTGAAATTACCTTTGACTAAAAACCTTCCATAAAGTAAAATTGAATAACTTCTTATTTTAGGTTACGCGCGGGTGGTGGAATGGCAGACACGCTACTTTGAGGGGGTAGTGGGGCAACCCGTGAGAGTTCAACTCTCTCCCCGCGCACCAAACCTCATTCTTCCTTGCGCTTATCCTTAACGTAATTACTTCTCTCCAGGCTTTTCGCCACTGATTTTAATTCTGCGCCGATCTCACCGACTTGTGCCACGTGTTCGATTTTTCTTGCTTCATTGGTAACTACGCCGATAGAGATGGAAAGGAGGGGGATTTTTTGTTCCTGGCCTTTGCGGTCCTTGGCAAGGATATAACCTCTTTTTCTATCTGTTTCTGTATAAAAAGAGGGAACTTTTTTTTCGAAGTCAGCAATAATTTTTTCACAAAGCGCATCTGCTTTATCGGGAATAGTTACGATGACAAAATCGTCACCGCCGATATGCCCGATAAAATCTTCGGGATTCCCTAATTGTCCTGTGACGCCGATTAAAATACGCGCGGTCTCGCGGATGACCTCATCGCCGTGTTCAAAACCATACTTATCATTGTAGGCCTTAAACTTATCCAGGTCTAAGTAACAAACTGCGAATAGCGCCTGGGATTCAATGCGTTTTGACAATTCATTCAGGATAGAAACATTGCCTGGTAGCCTGGTTAAGGGGTTTGCTTCTAGGTCGCGGGCAGTGCGCCTGATAATCATACGGATGCGCGCCAGTAATTCTTTTGGCTCAAATGGTTTTACCACATAGTCGTCTGCCCCGGCATCAATTCCATTTACCTTATCGTTGATATCGCCTTTACCGGTAACCATAATAATCGGCAGATGGCTCAATAATAAATCTTTTTTCACCCGGCGGCAGACTTCGCGGCCGTCCATCTTCGGCATTTTATAATCGACCAATACAAGGTCAAGGGGTTTTGAATTAATGATTTTTAGCGCCTCTTCGCCATCCGGCGCCTCGGTAACTTCATAATTCTCTTCGGAAAGAGTAATTTTTAAAATATCCCTGATATCGGGATCGTCGTCTACGATGAGTATTCTTACTGGCATAAAATAGGCTCCGTTCTTGATTAAGATTGCGGCAGGGTAAAACTGAATGTTGAACCTTCGCCCAATTTACTTCTTACCCAAATTTTTCCGCCGTGCGCTTCGATGATGTGTTTTACTAGTGATAGTCCAAGGCCCGTGCCCTTTACCTGTTCGTTAATAGTGTTTTCTACGCGATAAAATTCTTCGAAGATTGCCTCTTTGGCATTTTCCGGAATACCGCAGCCTGTATCAACAATATCTATTTGAATCTCATCGCCTACCTTTTGGCTCTGTACAGAGATTTTACCGTTTGCTGGCGTGAATTTCAAGGCATTTCCGATCAGATTAATAAAGACGCGGCTGATTTGAGTTGCATCAGCCAGGACGTTTCTAGAATCATCCGGGATTGAAAGGAATAATTCAATTTGTTTTTCTTTTAATTGCACGGATAATAAATCAGCGACAGAGGCAACGGTTCTCTGTAAATCCTGCGTCTCCCTTTTCATGGTTACCTTGCCCGATTCAATACGCGAGATATCCAGGAGGTCATTTACCAGATGTGTTAATTCATCGCTATGGCGGTTTATTTTATCCAATCTTAAACGCATGTCTTCAGGGACATCTCCAAGTTTTCCTGCCAAGAGGATCGAGGCATAGCCTTTTATGGAAGTAAGGGGGGTGCGTAGTTCATGCGAAACAGCAGAAATGAAATCGTTCTTTCTCTTGCTCACCAGCTTAACTTCGTTTAAGGCGTTTTGTAACGCGCGCGTCCTTTCCTCAACTTTTTTCTCGAGGTCCTGTTGCGAAAGCCAGATTTTTTCGAAGAGCCTGGCATTTTCTATAGCCTGGCCGATCTGGTTGCAGAAAATAGTGATTAATTCTTCGTCTCCTTCTGTCATGGTGATATCCAAGTTTTGCGTTCCGACGAAAAGAAAGCCTTTGCTGCCTTCTTTGGGCATAATCGGCGAAATCACGAAATCATTTGCTTTAAACAAAGAACACAAGTTTTCTCTGAGGAATGTCCCTTTTGGAATAGAGATAGAAGAGATCGTCCTTTCGTTCCTAATTACATCTAGATATGCCCCGTGGTCTTTATCCACTGAAGACTTTATAATTTCGGCTTCATCGTTTAAGTAGCCGACGCTTAATTGCAACGTGAACTTTTTTTCTTTCTCATCCCAAAGAAATGCCGCGGCACGCTCAAAACCAAGCTCTTCCAGATACTCCGGCTCGATCATTTTAAAAATCTGGTTTTCTTCCAGCGTCGTACTGATAGTGCGGGAAAGCCGTTGCAAGGCGTATAGCCCGATAATTTTTTTATCCAGTTCTTCCTGAGTTTTGTTCAGCTCCATATCGGTGCGCACAATCAATTTTGCCTGCTCGTCCATTTCATCGAGGGATTTTTTCAGATTGTCGACCTCTACACGCAATTCTTTTACCTTTTCCATTTTAAAGATCAGCGAGACGATCAAAAAGAAAAGCGCAAGAATTGTCAATATGCCCAGTATATTTATTAAGTATTCGTTGGTCATCGTAAAAATTAGCCTCCGATTCCTACGAGTGTAATGGTTTGATTATGCAAACGGGTAACTCCCTGATAATTAATCGCTCTTAGCGGTGCCTGCTCACCAAATGTATATAAACCGGCGATTTGCGTATCTTCACCCAGGGTTTTTCTAATAATTTTAAGCTCTTCTTCGGCGCGCCTACCTAATAATATATATCTTGAAACTGAATCAAAGACAAGCAATAAATTAATTTTTCTCGCCCCAAGGCCAAGCATTACTTCTTCAATGGCTTGATGCGTTGCCAGGAGGCAGGATTCTTTCGTCCCGATCATTAATCTGATTTGTGATCCTTCCGGGACGTTCCCCTGCAGCACGAGAGAGCCGTCATCCCGGATGGCTAAAAGATTTCTCAATAAATATTCTTCTTCTCCGGAGAGATATATCCCTATCGGATAAAGTATAGAGATGCGCTTGATTTCTTTTTTTAAATTTTCTAAATCCGAGGCAAGATAATCTTTATAAATATTCGCGGCTGCGTAGCCGTCAATTTCATGGACGACATTGTCATTCGATTTAGTAACATGGCGGGGTTTGCCTAACGGTTTCCATCCATGTTTTACGCCTAAACCAAAATTAAGTTTGCCGCCCCAGAGGAGGCCGCAGGCAGCATCATTCATTACATTTTGATTGTAATAGACGTAGGTCTTTTTAAAAAGCAGGTCATCAGAAGCAGAGGCACCGGCAAGGGGGAAGCTTTTTCCCAGTTTTTCCTGTAGGCCGAAAATAAAATTCGAGGTTTCATCGATTAGCCCGTCGGAAAAAGTAATCCCGAAATCCCGCCTGACGCCTTGAAATCCATATAAAAGTTTCTCCCCTAATTCTTCTCCGGCATTCAAAGCACCCTTTGCCTTGATGTCGGTCACGCTGGCGGTATTGAAATAGACGCCCTCCGGGATATTCAGGAGCATAATCACAATCCCATGTTTAAATATGCCTTTATGAGAAATTACCGCCGCGCCGCTGCAACCGATTAAGGGAGTATCTTTTAGGTAGAGAGAGATGGTTTTTAAAATTGAAGAGTAGGAGAAATTGATTGTAGTGAAAATAATCGCCAGATCAATTCTTTCAGAAGGAATTTTTAGCCGGGCCTGCCTCAATGCTTCTCTAACCGCAGTAATTTCATCGCTTTCTGAACTTGCACCGACCCCGATATGTATTTCCATGAAACAAGTATATAATGCAAAGGGTGCACGGTCAATAATTTTATTGACCCGTCTGTTTATTTATAATAGAATAGCTCAGCTTTGGCCCCATCGTCTAGCCTGGTCTAGGACGCGAGCTTCTCAAGCTCTAAACACGGGTTCAAATCCCGTTGGGGCTATTCTCTTTAAAAATATTTCTTGCATTTTAATGCATTTTAATTTATTATAATAAAAACAGGGAGGTTTGATGCGGGAACATTTAGGATTTTTAAAAACATCCAGCGCGATTGTAAAAATTGCTGCCTGGATTTTTTTATTTTTCGGTGTGATTGGCAGCATTTATATAATTTCCGGGCGTATCCCCGGCAGGTCTCCTTGGGAAGGCCTGGTAAATTTGGCAATTTCGGCATTTTTCTTCTTTTTCCTATATATTATTGCTAAAATAGCCGAACTATTGATCAAGATTATAGAAGAAATTCACGCAATCAAGAAAGAGTAGTTTAGGAGGAACACCTTATGCGAAGTAAAAAAAGCGCATTTTTAATAGCGATATTTATTTCTGCTTTTTTGTTTGGTTGTGACAAGTTGGAGTTTCTGAATCCAGCTAAAAAAGTACCGGCAACTACTGTAAAGGGCACAGTGATCGCAAAAGTCGCGAATATGCCTATTACATTGGAACAACTAAACCGGGAAGTTGATACTTATAATGCTGCCGTAGATTTGACAATTGATGCGAATAATGATTTAACCGCCGAACAAAAAAGAGAACAGAAAAAAGAAGCCAAGATCGATACCAGGGAAAAGAAGGTAGAATATTTAAAGAATGTTTTGGTGCGGCGCATAGTTTTTTACCAGGCTGCTTTAGACAAGGGCCTGGACCGCAGGGAAGATATCAGCGAGGTCCTGGAAAGGACGCGGGCAACAATTCTCGCCCAGGAAATGGAAAAAGAAATTACCAAAGACATAAATGTAGGTTTGTCTGAAGTAGATGAGGCATATAAAAATGTTAAAGAGCAATTAAAAGAGCCTGAGGTGCGCAAGGTTCGCGAGCTCGTCGTAAAAACCCAGGCCGAAGCAAACCAGGCGCTACTTGAATTATTGCAGGGTGCGGATTTCTCAACGGTAGCGCGCGAGCATTCAATCGCCGATTCAGCTAAAAATGGCGGGGATATGGGATATATAAGAAAAGGCCAGCGCGGGGCGAATTTTTTAACCTTCGACGATATTGTTTTTTCTCCAGGGCTGCAGCAGGGCGGAGTGAGCAGCGTTTTTAAGGGCCCCGACGGATACTATCTGGTGAAAATCGAAGGCGTAAAAGAAGGAAGGCAACCTACTTTATCGGAAGTCCAGGATAGGCTAAAAGAAATATTATTGTCAAGAAAAGTTCAGGAAGAGTTGGATAAATTTTATTCCCGTGCATCCCGGGATAATATTAAGGTGGAAATTTACGAAAGCGAGATAAAATAAATGCAACTGGATAAGCAAAAAATTTATTTATTTAGCGGAGTAGGGCTGGCTTTAATTGCGCTTTTAATGATTAAGGTATATTTGGACCAGCAACGCCAGGCTGCAGATGCCTTGGCAGCGCAAAAATTCAAGAAAATGCAGGCAAACCAGAGTTCTATCCTGGTGGCTAAAACAGATATACCCAAGGGAACAGCCGTAGAACCGGATGACCTGGTAGCGGAAATAATCCCGAACCCATATGTAGCCCCGCAGGCAGTTACCTCTTTGGATAGAATTTCCGGGATGGTAACAATAGCGCCTATCTCTAAAGGGGAACAGCTTACTTTGAGTAAATTGAGCTATGCAAAAGATGCAGGCGGAGGATTGGCAGAAGTAACTCCTGCCGGAAAAAGGGCAATTACGGTATCAATTAGTAATATTGCCGGTTTAGCCGGAATGATTAAGGCAGGTGATTACGTGGATGTAATTGCCTTAGTGCCTCAGGCAGTGCAGACTACCGATGGTAAGCAGGCGAACCAATTGGCAGTATTGCCTCTGTTCCAGAATATATTGGTGTTGGCTGTGGATAAGGAAACAAGGGCCTCGCCAAAAGAAGACCTGCGTTATAGAAAAGAAGCAAAACAGGAAACAGTGCCTTTGATTACATTGGCACTTACTCCGCAAGAAGCAAGCCTGATTGCTTTTGTGCAAGAGCAGGGATCAATCAGATTGACGATGCGCTCGCCTCAAGATTCCAAAGTAGAGCCGGCTGCTCCGCCGGTAGGCTGGGATACCTTGTTGCAATATGTTTATCCTCAGCGCGCTAATCAAGAAGAGCAGCACGAACCCAGTGACTATGTGGAAATTTATCGCGGCCTAAATAAAGAGAAAGTGCTTTTATCCAAATAAAACTAACTATGAAAAAAAACCTTTGTATCGCAGCAGCAATTGTTACTTTTTTCGCAGCCGTTCCGCTAAATAATTATGCCGCCAATGGCAATGGTGTACCGCCCGAAGAACTAAAGTTGTATGTCGGGCAAATCAAAATCGTCCCGGTAAAACACCCCAGCCGTATCGTGATCGGTAATCCTGAAATCGCCGATATTGCCGGCGCTTCAGTCAATGAAATCACCTTAAGCCCTAAAACCCGGGGTACAACCACACTTGTGTATTGGGACGCGCTCGGCGAGCAATCTTTTAAGGTAAAAGTTTTTTCCGAAAATATCCTCGATATAAAAGAACGCATCGACAATGTTCTAAGCGACTTGGACCTCCCTGATATCCGCACAGAGGCAGCAGAAGATGAAGGCAAGGTTATGCTTTTAGGGAGTGTCAAGACTTCAGCAGAAAGAGAAAAGGCGATGTCTGCCTTGGGTACTTTAAAAGATAAAATTGTGGATTTGATCCTTGTGCAAGAATTAGAATCCACAGTAGAAATCGATGTTCAGGTAATAGAACTAGATAAAGGTTCAACCGATACATTGGGTTTTACCTGGCCGGGCTCAATCACCTTAACAGATAATTCCGGCCCTGTGACTACGGCTGTAACCGGCCTAAAAAATGTTTTCTATCTTTCAAAATTCACCCGTACGGCTTTTAATGTGACCTTGGATGCTTTAGTCCAGGAAGGAAAAGCGCGTATACTTTCGCGGCCCAGGCTTGCTTGTCAGAGCGGCAAAGAAGCGGAATTGTTAGTCGGTGGAGAGAAACCGATCTTTACGACCACTGTTGCCGCTTCAACCGGCGCGGCGGGGACAGAAGTAGAATATAAAGAATATGGTATAAAATTAAAGATGAAACCGGTTGTTACTGCTGATGACCGGGTAAAATTAGTTTTAAATGTGGAGGTCAGTGAGGTAGGCGACGCAGATACCATTGGTTCTGCCACTGCACCTACGGCCAAGGCATATCCTTTAAGCAAGCGTACCACCGCAACAGAACTTTTCCTCAATAACGGCCAGACCATGGCAATCAGCGGCTTGATTAAAGAAAAAACCGTTGAAGAAATGCGTAGGACTCCTTTCTTGAGTAACGTTCCTTTTCTCGGTGGTGCTTTTAGAAAGAAAACTACTACTAAGGGCGGCGGCGCAACCTCAAGAGAAAATACCGAACTTTTTATCATGCTTACCCCTAGTATCATCGATAATACTAAAAAAGAAGAAACCGTCAAGAAGCCCGCGAAAAAAGAAGAAGCTGCTAAGATTGAAGAAGAGGCGGTAGAAGAAAAGAAGAAAGAAATAGCGCAAAAAGAGAAAAGCAAGATCAGTAAGCCGATTATTCCTCAAGCAGAGGCCCGGCCCAAAGCCGCGCCCGGCCCGTTAGAAACCTATACAAAAATTATCCAGAGAAGGGTAGTGGATAATTTGAGCTATCCTGAAGCAGCCAAGGTATCGGGATTTCAGGGCACAGTGAAGCTCGCTATGCACCTTTCCTATTCGGGCCAGCTTTTAGATGTAACAATTAAAAATTCATCCGGGTATAAGGTTCTCGACGATGATGCAGTCAATGTCGCCCGTAAGATTTCTTATTATCCGCCGTTTCCCCCTGCCATAGAAAAAAAAGAACTTTGGGTAGATATACCTATTGATTATCGCTTAAATTAAAATGGCCAAAATAGTTGTGATCTTTAGCACAAAAGGCGGCGTCGGAAAGACCTTGGTTGCTTCGAATCTTGCCGTAAGCCTGGCCAGAGACGAATTAAAACGGGTCTGCCTTGTTGATTTGGACCTGCAGGTAGTCGGGGACATGGCGAGGATGCTTGATCTGCATCCGCAGAAGGCGATGGTCGATCTAATCAATTTCTTAAAAAGAAAGCCCCAGGAAGTAAAAAAAGAAGATTTTATCTTGCGTAGCCCTACCCTCGGGATCGATTTTTTCCCCGGCGTATTAAAACCGCAATCAACACCCCATCTGGAAGCAGATAAAATAAAAGATATTTTGGAGTTGTTGGATAAATACTACGACTATATCATTATTGATGCAGGAAAAAATTTCAGCGATGTATTTATCAGTGTCTTGAATCAGTCAAATCTTATCCTGCTTATGGTTACGCCGGACATCCTTTCTATCTATCAGACAAAATGGGCGTTAGATACTCTGCAGTTTTTGCATTTTCCTCTCGCTATGGTGAGAGTAGTTTTAAATAGGTCTGAATCAATGGCCAGTATTAGTTGGCAGGAAATAAGGGTGAGCTTACCCGTCGATATCGTCGCGCGTATTCCTTCTGAGGGCCGCGTGGCAGTGCAGGCAGTGAACCGCGGCATACCGATAGTTATTGATAATCCCAAAGCGAAAATTTCACTCGCTTTAAAGACATTTTCCCATGATTTAGTAACTCAGGATAAGCTATTTTTAGAGCACCGTCAAATCAGCGAATTAGGGCTAAAAGACGGATCCTTAGAAAAAACCGGGGAGTTCTGGCTAAAGCAAGGGATGACAGAGCCGCTGGGAGAAATGCTTGCTTCGGAGGATGTCGATGAGATACTTGTGTTAAAACGCAAGATTCATGCCCGGCTGATCGATGAATTAAATCTTAAGCGCATGGATTCAAAAGTCTTTAGCGACGCCAAAAAAACAAAAGAACTCAAAGATAAAGCAGAAATGATGGTGTCGAATTTTCTCGCGGAAGAAGCGGGGATGTTGATTTCATCGTCTGACGTGCGTAAAAAACTGGTTAAAGAGATATTGGACGAGGCATTGGGCCTGGGGCCGCTAGAGGACCTTTTGGCTGATCCGGCAATCACGGATATCCTGGTAAACAATAAAGACGAAATTTATATTGAACGCCACGGAAAATTAGAGCTTACCAGTAAGAAATTTATTTCCAATGATCAAGTAAAAACTATCATTGAACGCATCATTGCGCCTATCGGCAGGCGCATTGATGAATCTGTGCCTATGGTCGATGCCCGCCTTCCCGACGGATCGCGCGTAAATGCAATCATTCCGCCTCTTTCTTTGACCGGGCCGTCATTAACCATCAGAAAATTCCGCAAAGAAAGATTTAAAGTAGAAGAACTTGTTGGCTTGAATACATTGAACCAGGCAATGTCAGAACTTATTAAGGCATGCGTGGTTTGCAGGAAGAATATCATTGTCTCAGGGGGGACAGGCAGTGGAAAAACTACTATTTTAAATGTGCTTTCCGCTTTTATCCCGAACAATGAGCGTATTGTAACTATCGAAGATGCCGCAGAATTAAAATTAAGCCAGGAGCATTGGATTAGGCTTGAATCGCGTTCGCCGAACATCGAAGGAAGAGGGGCAATTACCATTAGAGACCTTTTCCGGAACACCCTGAGAATGAGGCCAGACAGGATTATCATTGGCGAATGCCGTGGTATCGAAACATTGGATATGCTTCAGGCAATGAATACCGGCCATGACGGCTCAATGACTACAATTCACGCTAATTCTACCCAGGATGTGCTCTCGAGATTAGATTCCATGATTCTGATGTCCGGGATTGAGCTTCCGATTAGGGCAATCAGGGAAATGGTTGCTTCTGCAGTCGATATCATCGTGCATACTGCCAGGCTTGCCGACGGGACGAGAAAAATAACGCAGGTAACCGAAATCACCGGGATGAAAGACGAAATGCATATCGATTTACGGGATATATTTGCTTTTAAGCAGACAGGTATTGACGCGCAAGGAAATGTTTTAGGAGATTTTCATCCTACCGGCTATATCCCTTCTTTTATCGAAGAAATTAAGATAAAGGGCATCCCCCTCCCCGAAGGAATCTTCAAACAAAAATGAAAATCATTAATAAGAACAATAACGCTATCATCGCCGAAGAGGTTATTGTCGCAAAAACCATCCTTACAAGGCTTAAGGGGCTTTTAGGCAGGAAGGAACTCAGAAAAAACGAAGCGCTGCTCTTAAGCCCGTGCAATTCAATACATACTTTTTTCATGCGTTTTCCCATAGACGTATTATTTTTGGATAGAAATAATAAAATCGTAAAAATCTTATCTTCTTTTGCTCCCTTTCGCTTAAGCGGGATATATTTTAAGGCATTTTCTGCCCTTGAATTGCCTGCTGGAGCGGCCAAAAACTCTTCTACGCGCGAAAACGACATTATTCAGGTAATCTAATTAGCCGCGCCTTAAAATTTCATTGACAAATAGCTGCGTCGAGAGTATAAATAAAGTTATAATTATATATAATTAAATACTTTATATGAAAAAATTATCCTCAGGAAGGTTATTTTTACAGGCGACCTCTTTTTTGTCTATTTTATTGGTTGTCCAGCCGCTTTATGCACAAACCTCCGTAGAAAGTGCCACCCGTGAAACAGATATCCTAAGCAGGCAAGATAAAGAACTGGAAAAATTACAGGAAATCCCAGAAAAGCCTCCGGAACCCAAGGTAAAAATGCCGGTTGCCAAAGAGGGAGAAGAAAAATTCTTCATCAAAAAAATTAATCTGGTTGGCTGCGAATTCATTGATTGCGATGAGTTCCGGACGATCATCGAAAAATTCGAAAATAAAGAGTTAACCCTTAGCCAGTTAGAAACCCTGGCAAAGGAAATTGAAAGGGATTATTTAAGGCGCGGGATAATTGCCGCGGTATTTATCCCCCAGCAGGAAGTTAAGGAACAGACAGTTACTTTGCAGGTGGTTGAGGCAAGAATGGGGGAGTTAAAAATCAAGGATGCGAAGTATTTCAACAATGAGCGCCTTAGGTATTATTGGAAGGTCCCGTCGGGAACGATTTTACGTTACGACAAAATTTCCCAGAGCCTGCAGATGATGAATAAGAATCCCGACAGGGAGGTAAAGGCAGCGCTGATGGCCGGGAAAAAACCCGGGACAACAGACGTGCAATTAACGCCTAAAACAAATTTTCCCATTCATGGCACTTATTCTTTCGATAGAGAAGGCATTGTCACCTCTGGACGGGCAAGGGTTGGATATGGCATGAGGCATAATAATTTCTTAGGTATAGACGATACTTTTTTATCAGGATATAGTTTTGGCAGGTCCTTTTCAGGCATATATTTTTATCATACACTGCCGATAAATTTTGAAGGGACGAACATCCTTTACGGCTATAGCCGGAGCCAATCCAAGCCTTTAAAGGATTATGTTGGTACCGGGCTTTTTTCCAAGGCAGTTACCACAACATTTTCTTTGCGCCAGGATCTTTATAATAAGGAAGAATATATAGGGGAGGCGCACTTAGGCTTTGATGCCAAAGATAAAACAGTGCGTTTAAATGCAGGGCCGATTAATCGCGACAGGCAAAGAATCATTAATTTGGGCGCCAGTTTTATTCAGAGGAGCGTGGGCAGCACCACTTCAATTGCCCCGGAATATGCTCAGGGTATCGCGGCATTCGGTGCCAATGGCCATGAAAGCCCCCTTGCTTCCAGAGGGGCATATCCTGTTTTTTCAAAATTCAATCTGACTTTTCAACATAAAAGAATTTTACCTTATCGTTTACAGGCAAGTCTTAAAGTAAAAGGGCAATTTGCCTCCCGTAAATTAGTCCCGCAGGAACAATACGGATTGGGAGGTATTGATACAGTAAGAGGGTACCCTGCCAGCGATTATTTAGCAGATAACGCCGTTAATACGATGACAGAATTATTGATTCCGGCTTATTTCATTCCGGAAGATTGGAAACTTCCCTATGCGCCAAATACCTTGAAAGAAGATACTACGCTGGTTGCTTTTTTTGATTATGGCTGGGGAAAGCGCAGGGGCGCTTTAACCAGTGAGAAGGCAACGGCAAATCTATTAAGCATAGGTGCCGGCGTAAGATTCAGCCTTTTTAATCAGGCATTGCTGCGTATGGAATGGGGTTTTCCTATAGGCGCCAACAATCCTCAGACAGAGGGTGGGCATTCTAAATTTCATTTTTCCGTAGATTTCCAGGAGAAAACTCCTGAAGAGATTGAGCGTATCAGAAAATTGCTCGAGGAAGAAAATATCAAGCAATGGGCATGGATGTTGGTGAATGAGGAATTAGCCAGGCCAGGCAGCCCGATTGGAGAAAAATTATATGGCTATTTATCTCTGGCGCGGGAGAATTATGACAACGGGAATTTAAAAGAATCGAAGATGTATTATGAAAAAATAGAAGATATCAGCACTTCGCTTTATCGTCAGTCTGAAGATTATGTGAGGAGTTGCCTGCAGCAGGAAAAAACCTTAAAAGAAAATAATAAAATCGCCTTAACGGCCTATAACGCCGGAAAGTTAGAAGAGGCAAAACAACTTTGGCAAAAGGTGATTATTGATGCAAGGCCCAAGCCGTTAATATTAGAATTCTAGAGGAGGAAATGATGAAAAAAAGCTATATGCAAGGCCGATGTTTTTATATTTTTCTCATAAGTATATTTTTTGCATTGCTTAAATTTAATGTATACGCCCAAGAGCAGAAAGAAGGGCAAGCACCAGCAAAAACCGAACAGGCTTCATCTGTTCCAGTAACAACTACTGAAGCGCCGAAGGCAGAAGCACAGGCTTCTCCAGCAGCGCCGGCTGTAGAAAAGGTAGAGATTAATCAGGCAGCGATTGTAAAAACAATACCTTCCTATAATTTGACCTTGAAACAACTTATTGAAGAAGCGCAAAAACGCATAAAACAGGCTGACGATGAAATTAAACAGGAGGAAACTCTGTCGAGGAATAAAGAAAGAGAAGCAAAATTCCGCGAGCATTTTGATTTAGGGAATTCATTATATGCTGAAGGTAGGTTAAAAGAAGCAAAAGCAGAATGGGCCAAGGCATTAGAGTTTACTAAAGACCCGGAAATGCAGAATTATGTTCGTAAGGCAGAAGAAATTGCCAGAAAAGAAGAGCAGGCCAAGAGGGATAAAGAATTAGCAGAAAAGAAAAGATTAGAGCAAGAAAGAAGAGAGCAGGATAAGATTTTGGCTGAACAAAAACGCCAAGAAGAACTTGCCCGCCAAGAGCAGGCGCGTATTGAAAAACAAAAGCAGCTAGAGCTGAAAAAAGAACAAGAAGCGCAGGCAAGGCAAGAAGCTGAAGCCAAACGCCAGGCAGAACTTGCACAAAAAGAAGCAGAGCGCAAGGCCAAAGAAGAAGAACTACGTCTAGAAAAAGAGCACCAACAGCAAGAGCTAGCTGCTAAGAAAGTCGAACAAGAAAAGTTGCGCCAGGAAGAACTCGCTAAAAAGGAACAGGCGCGCCTTGAAAAACAAAAACAACTGGAGCTTAAGAAACAACAAGAGGCCCAGGCTAAATTAGAGCTAGAGCAGAAACGCCAGCAAGAACTTGCACAAAAAGAAGCAGAGCAAAAGGCCAGAGACGAACAAGCGCGTCTGGAAAAAGAAAAGAAGCAGCAGGAATTAGCGGCTAAGAAAGCAGAGCAAGAAAAATTAAAGCAGGAAAGAATTGCCAAAAAAGCAGCTGAAAAGAAAGCAAAAGAAGAAGCAGCGCAAATTAAAAAACAACAAGCAGAAAAAGTAAGGCTCGAGGCAGAAAAAGAATTGCAAAGAGAAAAATTTCAACAGGAAGAATTAAGGCGCCTGGAAAACGAACGTAAACAACAGGACCTAGCTGCTAAGAAAGCTGAAGCAGAAAAGAAGCGCCAGGAAGAACTCGCTAAAAAGGAACAGGCGCGCCTTGAAAAACAAAAACAACTGGAGCTCAAAAAACAACAAGAGGCCCAGGCTAAATTAGAGCTAGAGCAGAAACGCCAGCAAGAACTTGCACAAAAAGAAGCAGAGCAAAAGGCCCAAGAAGAAAAGGCCCGCCTGGAAAAAGAAAAGAAGCAGCAGGAGCTAGCGGCTAAGAAAGCAGAGCAAGAAAAATTAAAGCAGGAAAGAATTGCCAAAAAAGCAGCTGAAAAGAAAGCAAAAGAAGAAAAAGCTCGTCTAGAAAAAGAACAGAGAGAAAAGGCCAAAGCAGAAAAGAGCGAGCAAGAGGAAAATAATCAAGAATAATCAGGGTTTAACCCGGGCTTAAGGTGATTGCTTCTTCAGAATCATCTTCACCGTTTTCCTTCGAGGTTATTTCTATATCTAATTCCGTATTTTTCTTTGCCCTTACCTTATCCTGTTTAGAATCGGTTTTTTCTTTAACCATTTCCTTCTGTGGTTTCATCTCTTCCTTCGCCATTGCATTGGCCTGAGGTGTAGCCGTTGGCCTAAGTGCAGTGGCCGGAGCCTGTACTAAGGAAACTAAGTTAGTTCCGCTAGCTAAGGCAACGTTCTGTGCCGGCATAAAGATTACCGGTGTAAAGATATTATTGATATTGGGTGTAATCGTATTAGTCTCTTGAGAAGCCTGCTCAGCCTGGCTATCCGGCATGATCTTAAAGCCAACGCAGTTATTAAAGATCGAATTCTTATTATAGATAATCGGGCCCAGATTAGTGCCGCCAGTAACATTAAGATAATTGACATTCACTGTAGCTTGCGGATTAATCTTCCAGTTTGAATTACCCAGGGTTAAGAGATTCCCTGCTGAACCCAACAGTGTTAATGTACCGGTAAATGTCTGTGTTGTGCCTGAACTAAAGGTAATACTCTTACCAAGGGTTGTTACGCTAAAGTTCGCGAAAGTAGTCGAGCCTGAAATAGTAGAATTATTCGTTCCTGTGAATGTCACTGTACTATTATTCCCTACAAAACTGCCGGAATTACTCCAGTTATTGCTTACAGTAATCGTCTTACTATTGCCATTGACTGTGCCCTGGGTAAGCGTGAAGTTAGTAGTAGTTAAATTATTATCCAGCGTCCAGCTGCCAGTGCCATTAAAGCTTAAGTTATAATAGCTATTGCCTAAGAGTAGGTTGCTATAGCTGCCAGAGCCATTATATTCAACACTGCTTAAAGCACCCAGGGTTACGCCTCCAGTAATCACTTCATTCCCTGCCAAATACATTGTACCGTTATTAGTAATTCCTGAAGTAGTCGTAATATTAAATCCAGCCAGATTTAGCGACATCCCAGGATTAATAATCAATGAGCCGCTCACAGAGTCATTATTCGCTAAGGTACATGCTCCATCAATCACTGCATTATCATAAGCTCCAGGCAGCGTACCTGTGGACCAAAGAGTAGTATTCGTCCAGTTGCCTGTACCGGCGAAGGTAATACTGGAGAATACCCAGTTAGAGCTGTTGTTGCCGCCATTAATCGAAGTATTGGCAGTAATCGTCCTTAAAGCATTTAATTGCGCATAGCTGACATTAATAAAGCTCACTGTAGAAGTAGGCGCATCTAAATACCAATTGCCTGTAACACTAGGAGTTAATGTTAAGAGGCTGCCACTAACTCCAGCTATATTTAATGTCGTAGTTACTGTATGCGCTGAACCTGCTGAAGCTGCACTAAAGCTTAACTTCTTGACGCCAGCCGTAGCATTCAATACGCCAGTATATAATCTATCCATAAACTGTACGCCACTGGTACTAGTATTAGTAATGGTTAAAGTACCAAACTGTGCGCCATTAGAAGTAACCTGCTGTAAGCTAGAGCCGTTTAAGGTCAGTGTACCGCTAGTTGTTGTAAAGGTGCTGCCTGAACCCACGGTAAAGTTACCTGCACAGTTAATATTTGCCGCTTGGGTAATTGCGCCACTTGAATACAAAGCAATTGCGCCGGTTGTTACAACACTAGAATTAATCGCAATACTTGTTGGCACAAAGTTAACTGTTGCGCCGATAGTTAAGCTGCCGGTAATATCTAAAGCACCAGTTAAGGTTAGGGCCTTATTAAAGTCAATACTTGTATTTACTAAAGTAGTCATTGCTCCTATTGATAAATTCCCTGCCCCGGCATTACTGATACAAATATTCGGATGATTGCCGGTAAGCGCAGTTAAATTACTAGTATTAACCAATAAGTTCTGTCCACCTGCCTTGCCAATATCTTCGCCATTTGCCGCAGAGAGAGTTATAGTGTAGGCACGGACAATGTCAGAATTGTTTCCATAGATTGAACCAGTGGTTGAAGTAATGGTGGCTATAGCAGTTGAAGTTGAGTCTACTGCGGCTAGAGCAATATCTCCTACAGCAGTAATATTGATATTATATGGCGAGCTGCCGCTATTAGAGGTGCTAATCTGAGTGCCTTGAGTGCAGCTAATACTAGATGGAGGATTAATGTTGCCGATAGTTATTGCGCTGTATTCTGCGCGGATGTTTCTTAGGTTAAATGCGCCTGGAGTAGCAGTGCTGTTTAAGGTGATGTTGCCTGCAAGTGTAGCCATCCGCGATCCTTCCTGCATGGTAATGGCTGTAGCAGTAATCACGATATTGGAAAGGTTAACTAGGCTAGCACCTTCAGTAACGATACTATCGGTAATTAAAAGCAATGACGGCTGGTAAGTAGCGCCGATAGTAATAATACTATTTGAGGAATCAATATAAATTTCCCCTAACGTCAGTTGTTTATTAAAATCAATATTAACATTAGTTGCTGTATCATATTCAATATCCCCTACGCTTAAGTTCCCTGCTCCAGAGTTACTGATACAGATATTAGGATGATTGCCGGTAATCGTCATATCATTAACTACATTCACTAATAAGGCTTGAGTGGTCGCTTTACCAATATCATAGTTATTAGCTGTAATATTTAAAGTCGTAGCAGTAATCGTATAAGCTGGGCTGGTGCTGCCATAGAGATTGCCGCTAACAATTAAAGTCACGGTTCTTCCTGTAGCATCAAGATTACCTGCTAAGGTTAAGGCCTTGCCATTGGTTAAGCTAAAATTGCCCAATGTTGAGCTGACTGCGCCTAAATAAGTAATTTGGTTAGCCTGGGTTAAAGTGGTCGTACTTGCAGTATTGGTTAAAACTAGTGTATCAGCTGTAATCGCAGCTGACTGGGTAATTGCTCCTGATATAGTTAAGGTCGCCTGTCTATTCGTAGCATTCAGTGCGCCTGTAATGGCCAGGGCCTGAGAGTTAGTTAAGCTAAAGTTCCCGCCTGAGACATTGCTTGCCCCAAGGTTAGTAATCACATTAGCGCCTTCTAAAGTTGTAGTGCTTGTAGTATTATTGATCACTAATGTATTGGCTGTAATTACTCCGCTATCTTGGGCAATCGCTCCAGCGGCATTCAAAGTAAGATTATTTGCCCCAACATTGACATTGCCTCCCAGAGTTATAGTTGAGCCGTAAATACTAGTTGAGCCATTTAAAGTAACAGCATGAATATCTACTGCTCCACTATTCGCTGCACCAATAGTTAATAAAGTAAACCCAGCTTTTAAGGCATTAAGGTACGTTTGAGTCAAAGCAAAACTACCAGTACCTCCGGCAATACCAATGGACCTTGCTGCACTTGAAGGAGTTAAGGTAATGTTGCCGGTAGTAATAATCTTATTTGCGCTTGAGCCTAAATTCAAGGTATCGGCAATCAGGGTAATATTGCCGCTTCCAGCGTCTAGCTGATTACTATTTGTATTTAAAGTATTTGTTCCAGCGCTTAACCAAATATCTCCACCAGCAGTGATGTTACCGTTAAGCTCAAGAGGGTTATTGCCATTATTCAGTTTAAAATAACCAATTGTGCTGGTAGTGCTAAGGGTATATACATCATTACTGTAAGTAGAAAAATCCACATAGCCTGCAGTGGCGGTGTTAATTACAAGTTCATCAATATTATTCAGTGCCCCGCTCTGGATAATATTATTCACTGCGCTAATCGATACATATATAGTGCTACTAGTTGAATTTATAGCCTTTATGGTACTTGTGCCATTAGTCGTAAAGTTAACATTAATGATCCCTACAATTCCACCCGGGGCTTCTAAGGTAACCTCTCCGGTAGTATTGATTTCAATGTCGCTAATATCGCCGTTAGAGGTAATAATCGTTAATGCCCCGTTTCCTAAGTCAAAGTTATCGCTTCCAGTATTGTTATCTTGTGCGCTTGAGGCATATAAGCTTACTGCCTTGCCAACTGTAGTAATTTCCTGTAAGTATGCCGTGCCTACATAAATCGTGGTGTCTCCTTCAAAGGTAACATCATTAATATAAGCTATGCCGCTGTTACCTACTGCGCCGATGGTCAATGAGCTGTATCCTGCGGTTAAGGCATATAATTCAGCTTGGCTTAAGCTAAAGCTGCCTGCACCGCCGGCAATGCCTACGCTTCTACTGGTAGTTGCAGGTTTTAAGGTAATTGCTCCGGTAGTAGTAATCGTATCATTCCCTGCAGCCAAATCCATATTATCCGCAGTTAAAGTTATATTGCCGCTACCTGCTGTGATTGAGCCTGAAGTATGGTTAATCGTATCTGCACTAACCGTCATATTGCCTGAAGTAACTGTAAGTGTGCCGCCATTAATCGTTAAAGTGCCAGAGGCAGTTAAGGTGATACCCGCGATATTTAATGTGCCTACTGTTAGAGTAGCATTAACTACACTGATAGCCCCATGGTCAGAGGTATAGGTAGTATTAATATTATTTAAGGTAAGGTAATTATTAAAGATTATGGCATCGCTATTTAGAGAAGCAGGGCTTCCGCTTACTGAACCGGTGAGAGTAAAGCCATTCTTATCGAGAGTACCATTAGTGACATTAATAGTAGTGGCAGTGGTATTATCTGCTAATTTTACTAGGCCCGCGGTCTTATCAATCGTCAAGACATAGAAGGCTTGTCCCTCAGGCGTAATTGTCTGTGTGCCTGTGCCGTTAAAAGTCACGGTATTATTGTTATGAGTAAAAGAACCACCAGCATTAATCGTCCAGTCTCCACCCACATTCATCGCATAGCCGTCCGTGTAAAAGTAAGGCGTAGAGCTGCCATTACCGAGAGTAAAAGTGCCATTTACTGTCAGGGCACCAGTTAAGATCCAGTCTTCATCATCTCCGCTGATGGTCAGGTTATAGTAGTTATTCCCTGCCTTAAGCCCGCTAGACATAGAGCCGTAATAATACTCTACGGTTCCTTTTACGGTGTCCATATTGGTAATGGTAACAGTAGTCTCTCTGCCTTTTATTTTTAAGGTTCCAGAGTTATCTAGTGTAGTAAGTGTTAAGCTTATTCCGTTTAAATCAAAGGTCTTTCCTGAATTAATCGTTAAGGTGCCGATAGTAATTGCATTAGTGCTTAAAGTAACTGTCCCGCCTGAAAC